>Ga0209631_10000784_pt1 | contig 42472 bp, 37 predicted proteins | sample COG_08_FD_184752 | JGI IMG/M metagenome (GOLD analysis project Ga0209631, IMG submission 184752) | Pelagic Microbial community sample from North Sea - COGITO 998_met_08 (SPAdes) (version 2) | ecosystem: Environmental > Aquatic > Marine > Neritic zone/Coastal water | place: Helgoland, sampling... | reverse complement strand
CGAAAAAGGTGACCACCCTTATGTCTTTCATCTGATTCAGGCAACCCTGTGGAACACAGCGGTGGAAAATAACGAAACCTACTTTCCGCCAACCTATAAAGTGGACGGTTTTACCCACGGCACATCCAATCCGGACAAGCTACTGAATGTAGCCAATCACTTCTACCCCGACGTTGAAGGTGACTGGTATTGCCTGAAAATGACGGTAGAGAGCCTTGCTTCTACCGGCGTAAAAACGGTGTTCGAAGGCACTGCCCCGGTTGGCGACACGCAACCGGATTTCGATGGAGCTGATGATGAATTGTTTCCTCACATCCTTGGTGGTATCCATCCGGATGCTGTCCTGGACGTCCATCAGGTCCTGCGAGATGCAGACGGAACATTTTTGAGTATCGAAGGCGTTACAACCCCAAACTAACGAGCAGTGCCCACCTGCGGGTGCACCTTGGTACCAATTTCGGCTCGAGATTCGGATGTTTCCGAATCTGATCACAGAGTTAAAAGTTTTTAAAAGAGGAAGATGGTGGCCAGAGGTGGAATCGAACCACCGACACGAGGATTTTCAGTCCTCTGCTCTACCGACTGAGCTATCTGGCCAGGCCCTATTGGAAAGCAGGCTTTCACGACAAGGCGCTCATTAAACCCAAGCCGCCTCAAGCAGTCAAGCACATCAGAACACCCCGCTGGATGCAGCCCTCAATATCGCGCACAATTTCCCCCATTGAACCCAAATCACTTGAGCGCGACCCTATGAGAGAAAACCACACCGCCTTAATTACTGCAGGCGCTTCTGGCCTCGGTCTCGTGATTGCGGAGACCCTTTCAAAACTCGGCATCACAATCCACATTATGGATCAGGATGAAGCTGCACTTTCTAAGGCTCAATCGCGGTTGCCCAACGCCTCTTTTAGTCTCGGTGACGCAGCATCCCAAAGCGATGTCGAAAAGATATTCCGGGACCTAGCGGTATCCGGAGTTAGGCTCGACTATCTCATCAACAATGTAGGTATCGCGGGGCCAGCGGGGCTAATCGATGACATCGATCCTACTGAATGGGACAGAACCATCGCTGTCAATCTTAGTAGCGCCTTCTACGTGACTCGACTGGCACTGCCGCTGCTGCGGGCAACACGCGGCGTTATTATCAATATCTCATCGACCGCGGGTCTGTTTGGTTGTCCCCACCGCTCACCCTACGTGGCGTCCAAGTGGGCGCTTATTGGGCTGACCAAAACTTGGGCCATGGAGTATGGTCCAGACGGCATTCGGGTTAACGCGGTCTGCCCTGGGAGTATTGAGGGTCCACGAATCGACAGCGTCATCGAGCGCGATGCGGCAAACCGTGGTCTTAACCCGGCTCAAGTCAGAGCAGATTATGAGCATCAAACCTCGATGCGCACCCTGGTTACGGCTGATGACGTTGCCCAAACGGTTGCTTTTTTATGCAGCGATGGTGCCCGGCACATCAGCGGCCAAGCCCTTGCAGTCGATGGTCACACGGAGACCCTTGCCAGCTTGTAGGCCCAAGGCGTTTACAGGCTAGAAGGCGCCATCGCTAACATTTTTAGTGCACCCGTTAGGCAGCACGTTAATCTCCACCGTTGGTGGTAATCACCAGGTCATTGCGCCTTTTCAGCGCGGCACCTGAGTGCCACAATGAGTCATCCATTGAGCGCAATCATGACAACCATTTCATCCAATCCCCCTCCGACGCCAGACTTCTACCTGTATCCGCCGGCGCCCATCCAGCGGACCGAAATCAGTCCTGAGGGTGACTGGGTTACCCTTTTTTGGGAAGACGATAGCGTCCTGGCGTGTTACTACCTTTGGCTGCAGGAAAATGATGTCGATCAAGGTGGCATTGACCATGCCACGAGGGAAGGCCTACTAGACCCTGCAGAGCTTGTTCTTGAGAGAACGATCCACAACGCCTTTGTCGATGAATCTGGACATTTGTGCGTCGAGTGGCGCAAGGGTCCTCTCTCTCACTTTAATAGTGGCTGGCTTAAGACCCTGGCGGCAGGCCAGCATCGCGCTGGCGCGTTTATACCCTTGAGCATCCCTTGGCGGCGAGCCGATCTTGAAGCGCCTCCCAAACATTGCGCGAAGCGAGTTCAAAGCGATGCGCATGCCATGGCTGCCTGGCTCAACGATCTCGCGCGCTACGGCGTGACGTTGCTGGACAACGCGCCGACACAATCAGAGTTTTTGTTGGACTTTGCAGAATCCATAGGACCTATCCGGGACAGCAATTTTGGCAGGCTATGGGATGTGCATGCCGATCAAGCACTGGCCGGAAAAGCTGAGACCAACTCAACCGCCAATACAGGTCTGCGCCTTGGGCCCCACGCAGATTTACCCACGCGGCAGCTTCCACCGGCGTTTCAGTTTCTGCACTGCCTGCGCAATGAAGCGGTTGGCGGAGCCTCCACCCTATGCGATAGCCTCGCAATCATAGAGCACCTCAAGGCCTATCAGCCTGATGACCTTAAACAGCTAACGTCGAGCCGCTGGATTTTTTTTAACCGAGGGCCTGGACTCGATCACCGCTGGTCCGGGCCGATCATCGATTTTTCGGGAGCCGGCCGCAACCCAGTGATCAGGGCATTTTATCCAGTCAAAGCCTTTCCAGACATGCCGCAAAAAGAAGTCCCTAGCGCATACCAAGCGCTTAAGCGATTTCAGCAGCTCGCCGCAAGCGATCAATTTGAACTGCGCTTGACCCTGCAACCGGGTCAAATTCTATGTTTTGATAATCACAGGATTCTTCATGGAAGAGATGCATTTGCCGCCCAAGGCGTGCGTCATCTCCAAGGGATCTACATCGACCGGGACGAAATCGATTGCCGAACCCGCGTCGCGAACCGGCTTGCTGATCACAGCCCCGCACCTTCAAAGGAACGCTAATGCCACTCGCCATGAGAAACAACGTGTTTATCACCGCCGCAATCACTGGATCCGGCGGCACCCAAGATCGTAGTCCACATGTCCCCCGCAGTCCCCGGGAGATTGCTGATGCGGCGATTGCAGCCGCTGAAGCCGGGGCGGCCGTGGTGCACTGTCATGTCCGTGATCCTGATACCGGCGAGCCGGCAAGAGACGTCGACCTCTACCGAGAGCTCACCGAGTACATCCGCGGGTCCAACACCGATGTCGTTCTTAATTTAACTGCGGGGATGGGGGGCGACCTGGTGCTCGGATCGCCCGAAGCACCACTGCCACCAAATCCAGTGGGTACCGACATGGCAGGCGCAACGGAGCGGATCGCGCATCTCGCGGCCTGTTTACCCGAGATAGCAACCCTTGATTGCGGCACAATGAACTTTGCAGAGGCCGATTATGTGATGACCAATACCCCTGGAACCCTTCGGTCCATGGCCGGCCAAATGACGGATCTGGGCATCCAAATCGAAATTGAAGCGTTTGATACCGGGCACCTCTGGTTTGCCAAACAACTTGTCGAGGAGGGACTGATTCGGGATCCGGTGATGGTTCAGCTCTGTATGGGCATCCCATGGGGCGCGCCGGATGATCTCAACACCCTGATGGCCATGGTCAATAATGTCCCCCCCGGATGGCTATACTCTGCTTTTTCGATTGGGAAAAACCAAATGCCCTATGTCGGCGCCGCAGTGCTCGCGGGAGCCAATGTGCGCGTTGGGTTAGAGGATAACCTCTGGCTCGAGCGCGGGGTGCTCGCCAGTAATGCACAATTGGTCGAGAAAGCCTGCGGCATCGTTGACGCGATGGGGGTTGGCATCATGACCCCTGAGGAAGTTCGACAGGAATTGGGTTTGATCAAACGTGACCCGCCCGCCTAGAAGCACCGGCCCTGCCAATCGGGGGGGCCCTTTAGATCCACCGCTCACGGTTCATAGGACTCCGATAACGCCTGATAAATCGCAACCGATAAGTCGTCGCGAAATCGATGGGGTGATCTGAACAGCTGAATTAAACCCACCGCAATAATCTGCTCAACAGGGTCCATCCAATAAACCGTGCCAGAGGCACCGCCCCAGTCGATTTCACCGGCTGAAGATAAAACCCCGCGACGGATGGGATCAATATAAACGCCAATTCCGAGGCCATGACCAGCACCCAAACCCAACGTTGGATTATGATCTGGCCCAATGTTCGCATCCGAGATCGCCCTCGGTAAATGATCCCGCGTCATCAGTGCTACAGTTTTTGGGCTCAAGATCTGACGATCAAGAAATCGGCCGTTGGCACGCAACATCTCCAGAAAGTTCAGATAATCCTGGGCGGTTGAAAAGAGCCCAGCCCCTCCAGAGTCAAATTTTGTCACCCGCTGGGGACCAGCAAAAGGTGGCCCGTAGGTCACAACGAGTTCCGAGGACTCAGCGTTATAAGCCTGCATCGACGTCAAACGGTGTGCTTGATCAGGTGCCACGCTGAACGACGTATCTTTCATGTTCAGCGGTTCAAAGACCTGTGATTTCATGAAAGCTTGCAAGGTTTGACCTGATATTCGCTCAATGAGCGCCCCTAAGACATCAGAAGCATAGCTATAACCCCATTCGGTACCCGGCTCAAATCGCAACGGGAGCTGAGCTAAACGCTGGGTAAATTCAGTCAGATCTGCGCTTTGATCAAGTTTTAGCTGCTGCTGCATTGCGCTGAGGGGATGCTCACCCCGAAAGCCGTAGCTCAACCCTGACATATGCGTAAAAAGATGACGTACCGTCATCTCACCAATTGCAGGCCGAATCGCGTGTCCATCGAACACGCCCATCTCTTTAAACTCGGGCAAATACCTCGCCACAGGATCATCAAGATGAAATTCACCCGCCTCATAGAGCACCAGCGCGGCCACGGCGGTCACCGCCTTGGTCATCGAATAAATCCGAAACAGGTCATCGGGCTTAAGCATCTCTGGATTATCCAGACCCCGCGCGCCCCGGGTGACAGACGCAATCACCCGCCCATTACGACTGACCATCACCGTCATTCCAGGCACTTTTTTATCTTCGACATAGGCATCCACAAGGGCAGTCACGCGGTCAAGCCGACTGACATCGATCCCTTCATCCGCAGGCGTCCACACCTCGCCAGCCATTGCCAGATCGGTTACGGCCAGGTTGTAAAACAGAAGACCACAAATCAAAAGCATTATGCCCAGTCGATTGTTGGGTTCTAAATCTGTCATCGTTTTTTCCAGAGCAGCCTGCTTCATTTGCTGCATCAATGTTGCAAAAATCTCTCGCCGTCCTGGACCGCTGGCAATCCGAGCACCGAGCGCCGTGGGTGTCGCGCAAAGGCCTCACCCACGCGTGGTACTATAGATCATGCGCTTACAAAACGCCCTGATCACTGGTTTAGCCCTCGCTGCGTTACTAACGGCAACGGTGAGTCATGGCGCGGGTACTTTGCGTGTCTCCCACGCGCTCGAATACGGCGGCGCTGAAAACCTGAATCCTTATGACCCCAACCGGTTCACCCCAGCGATTTATTTTTTATATTCTCGACTCGTCCGGCCCAACGATCAGGATGCACCATCCCCAGACCTTGCCCTTGCTTGGTCCAGCAATGCTGAATCGGATCGCTGGCGCTTCGAACTCCGAGACAATGTTCGATTCCATGATGGCAGCACATTCGGTGCCGAAGACGTCGCTTACTCCTTAAACTTCCTGCTAGACCCCGAGCTTGATTCACCGCTGATTTCCACACTCGGCATTATCGAGGAGGTCGAGGTGATTGATCCGCTGACCGTCGATATCCACCTCGCTCAAGCCCACGCGGATTTTCCGGTATTGCTGATGGATTATCGCGCACGGATGATTCCAGCAGGTATCGGCCTTGCTATCCGAGAAGTCGGGATCGGTACCGGTCCTTTTAAGCTTGACCTCAATGATCCCGAGGGCATCAGCCGGGTTGTCGCCAATCCGGACTATTTTTTAGGCCCCCCAGGTCTCGATCAAATCGAAATCATCGGTGTCAACGACGCCAACGCTCGCATGCAGGCGCTCCTTTCTGGGCAGCTCGATTATGTTGAGCGGGTCAGCCCAAGGCTTGCGCCGCTGTTTAAAGACAACCCAAGTTTTAAACTGCAGCGCTTTCCAACCGGAGAGATGAACCATATTGCGTTTCGGACAGACATACCGCCCTTTGACGATTACAGGGTACGCAAAGCCCTGAGAATTGCAGTCGATCGCCAAGCTTTGATCAACACTGCCATTGGTCGGGGCGGGGCCGTGGTCGCCTGCGACGCACCGGTTTGGCCCGGGGACCAATATCGGTTGCACCGAACCTGCGAGCAAGATCAGGCCGAAGCAAAACGGCTATTGGCAGAAGCTGGATTTGAAGACGGCCTCACCTTTGACCTCTATACCACAGGACTGTTTGCGACGGGCATCCCAATTGCTGAAGTGTACCAGCGCCAATTAGCCGCAATCGGTGTGACAGTGAACATTGTTGTTGCACCAGCGGATGGCTACTACGGCGACGTTTGGTTAAACAAGGCCGCGTGCGTGAGCTATTGGGGGCATCGTCCAGCAGACCAATATCTGAACGAACTCTATCGCGCCGGTGGCAGCTGGAATGAAACCTACTGGAACCGCCCAGACTTTGACCAAATACTTGACTCAGCAAGGGCTGAACTTAATTTCGAAAAGCGGCAAGCACTGTACTTTGAAGCTCAGGACCTGCTCTTTGAACAAGGGGGCACCTTCATGCCCTTTCATTACGTCAACCATCGCATCATCAGCGCAGACGTCCAGGGCTTTGACGACATTATGGAATTCGCAGTTCGGTGGTATCGAATCAGTAAACCCTAGCCGTCGCTTCGCTGTAGCCAAACCCCTTCATCGATGCGACAACACCGCGGCAAGGAGTTCGCGGGTGTAAGGATGCGCGGGTTGCTCGAAAATCTCCTGCGTGGCTCCGGCTTCACAAATTCTTCCGTTGCGTAAAATCGCCACATGATCAGCCAACGCGCCCACCACCGGCAAATCGTGAGAGACAAATAACACGGTCAGCTGTCTCTTTGACTTGAGTTCAGTCAAAAGTTGCATCATCGACGCCTGAACCGAAACGTCCAATGCCGACGTAATTTCATCGCACAAAAGCAAATCCGGTTTTGCAGCCAAAGCTCTCGCGATTGCGACGCGCTGGCGCTCGCCCCCAGACAGTTGACCCGGGAACCGGTCCAGATAGTCACGCGGCAATTGAACACTGTCCATCAAGTCGTAAGCCTCCGCCGAGCGCTCAGGCGCGGAGTAGTTAAAGTAGAGCCGCAGCGGCCGCTCAATGATGTCACGAATTGTTCGGCGTGGATTTAAAGAAGCATCAGGATTCTGGAAAACGAGTTGGATTTTCCTCAAAACCTCTGGGCTACGCCGACCCACCGGGATCAACAAATCATGCTGATTCAGAAATGTTGCCATGCCCCTCAATCCCGGTTGAAGACCGGCCAATGTTCTCAGGATCGAGCTTTTCCCGCTTCCAGACTCTCCCACCAAACCTAGCGTTTGGCCTTGCCTTAATTCGAGACTCACATCAGCCACAACGGGTTCAGGCGCGCCATATAACCACCGCTTGATGGGTCCCGTGGACTGATAGGTTAACGCCAGATCCCGCACCGCTAATACAACCTTGCGCTCCGGCTCGAATCCTTCCAAAACTGCTCTCGGGGACGAATTAGGCAATTGGAACGGTGCGATCGATGACTGCCGACTGCACTTGATAAGATGTCCCTTAACGTCAATCACGTCTGGTTTTTGAGTTCGACAGACCGCTTCCGAAAAACCGCAGCGCGCCTCAAAAGCGCAGGAATCCTTTGGAGCGCCCAATGATTCGGGTAGTCGGCCCCGAATGCCATCCGGCAGCGAAGCCTGTCCCAGCCGAGGCACACTCGCCAGTAAAGCTTGGGTATAAGGGTGGCCTGGCTGGTCCATCACCGTTTCTTGGGTGCCCGCCTCAATAATCTCCCCCGCATACATCACCGCGATTTTTTGGCAGGTCTTGGCGATGACTCCAATGTCATGGCTCACGAACACCATCGCCGTTTGGGTCGTCTCGCTGATTTCTGATAGCAGCTGCAGCACTTGGGCCTGAGTGGTGACATCGAGACCCGTGGTCGGTTCATCGAGGAGGAGGAGTCTGGGACTGCCCGCCAGCGCCATCGCGATGGCCACCCGCTGTTGCTGACCCCCCGACAGTTCGTGCGGATATCGATCCAGCAGTTTCTCAGGCGAAGGCAGTTGTACCCGCTCGAACAACTCAATCGACTTATTTTTCCAATGCGCTGCTGGCACCTCTGAATGCAATTGCAGCGCCTCAACCATTTGCGCCGAAATTTTTAGAGTCGGCGTTAGCGCCTGGCCCGCGTTTTGAGGAATGAGCGCCATACCGCCGCCCCTCAGTCGCTGAAGCGCCTCAACCGACGCTTGATCGGGATCCTGACCCTCGAATAACACACTACCCGAGAGCCTTTTTAGACCCGGCTTGTAATGCCCCATGATCGACAACAGCAAGGTGCTTTTACCGCATCCACTCTCGCCTACGACCCCCAAAGTCTCCCCAGGATCTAAAGTTAGATCCGCCTCGTTGACCAGCAACACAGGTTCGCCATCCGCCGACTGGTAGCCCACGCAGACCTTCTCAAGACGCAGCAATGCCGTCATTAGAGCGTCCTAGCTTGAGTTCGATCGAGGCCGAGCGCTTTGGCCAAAGCATCGGCAACGAGATTGATGCCAATGATCAGGGAACTCAGCGCAATCATCGGCGCCAGGACTGGCCAAGGCGCTAGCGGCATATAGATCCGTGCGTTGGCGATCATTAACCCCCAGTCGGGCGTCGGCGGCGTGACCCCAAACCCCAAAAAAGACAACGCGCTGAATGCCAGGAGCATCCAAGACCAACGCATCGCACTTTCAACCAGCAACACATCGCGGACATTCGGCAGGATTTCTTTGAGCACAATACTCAATGTGCTCTCGCCCCTCGCCCTAGCGGATTGCACGTAATCTTTGACCACTTCATCGAGGGTTGCCGCGCGCGCCAATCGAACCACGCCGATCCCATAGAAAAACCCAAGGGTCAAAATCATTACCAAAGGTTCGTTGCCGAAGCTTGCGATGATCAGCAGCAAGAAGATCATGAAAGGTATCGCCAAAAACGTGTCGACCGTGCGCATGATCAATTCATCTAGGCGTCCACCTTTGAGACCGGCCACCATCCCCAGAAAGCTTCCCCAGGTTATGGCCATGATCGTGCCAAAAACAGTGACCAGGAGCGCTTGCCGCCCTCCGAGGAAGGTTCGTGTCAGAACATCCCGCCCTAGGGTGTCGAGTCCAGCCCAGTGCTGCAGACTGGGGCCCATCGCGTCAAGCACCTCGCTTTGAGCATTAAAGTCATAAGGCACAATCAGCGGCGCGATCAAAGCGAGCCCGCAATGGAAAAGGACCAGCCCGAGGCCAATTCGCCCTGAGGGCGATCGAAGCAACGCCATCAAAAGTGGATGACGGATCACAGCGGTGCTCCTTGCCGGGTTCGAAGTTTTGGATTCAGCAACAGCGTCGCGATGTCCGCCATTAAATTAAGCCCAACATAAATCGAAGCCATGAGCAGCGCGAGGGCTTGGACCAAGGGAAAATCACGATCCGCAATCGCGTTAACTGATAGCCTTCCGATCCCTGGATAATTGAAGACAACCTCGACCACCAGCACGCCCCCCATCAACCATGCGATGTTCAGCGCAATGAGGTTAATGGCCGGTAAGAGCGCGTTAGGCAACGCATGACGTAAGACCTGCCGCGTTCTCGATAACCCTTTGAGCTCGCTCATCATCACAAAGTCACTGGCGAGCACATCAATCATACTGGTCCTGACCATGCGCATAATGTGCGCCACCATGACCAGCATCAGTGTCAGTACGGGCAATCCTATTTGGGTAAAAACCTCGGAAATCGGCGCATCAACCCGCATAATGACGATTCCTGGAAGCCACCCCAAATACACACTGAAGAAAGAAATCAACAGGGTGCCAGTGATAAATTCTGGGATCGTCATGAAAAAAATCGCCGCAGAAGAAATCAAAAGATCGGCTCTTTTGTCCCGCCACAGCGCGGCGAGCACCCCCAAAAATATCGCCAGAGGGATCCCCAGCGCTGCCGCTGTCAGACCAAGGATTAAGGTATTTCTAAAACGCGGGCCGATCACGTTCTCAAGCGGCTTACTCCGCTTGATACTATTGCCCAGATCACCTTGCGCTAAGCCCTCTGCCCAGGCGAGATAGCGAACATGCGCCGACTCGTTCAGACGATGTTCAACTCGGCAATTTTCTAAGCGCTGGCCTTGAGCCATCTGACCTAAAAATGCCTCGCAGGCATCACCCGGTAACAGTTCAACGGCTAGGAAAACCACCAAAGAGACGACCCAAAGCGTCGCAAAAGCAAACAAACAGCGAAAGGCAATTAAACGCAGCAAGGCTCATCCCACTGGCTTAAACCGCGCAGAGACGACTGAAACTCGCGCTTGACGGGTCTTGGGGTAAGGATCACCAAGCGCACAGGCCCAATTGGGCGCCCTGTTTTAAAACCGCTTTGGTTGACGAGTTGGGTATTAATTCCGCGATCCCCTTTTTGCACACGAGAGTTTGATCGCCGTAACCCGCGAGATCCAGCAAGATCTGATCAAGATGGCGGTACTGAATGTCATGACCCTCGTCGGGATAGGCCCGAATGGTGACTGCCGCCTGGGGAAAAACATCCCTCCAAACTTCAAGGCTTTGAGCCCCTAAAACCGCATCGGAGAGACCTGCATAAACAAAAACTGGCGCCTTCACAGGGCTCATATCGATCAAGCCTTCTTGGCAGTAAAGCTTAATCTCATGATCGAGCGGCATCGGGTCAGCTAATTGTCCGCGCATAAAATGCGCCCGAGCGCCCTCATCAAACGCGGTGTCTTGAAAACCTGTGACCTGATGCATCGGGCTATCTGATTCAAAAGCAAAAAACTTCATTGGGTATCGCAGCAAATCACGATAGGCACTCGCAGGCGAGTCCGCACTGCACCGCTGACCGCCGCCTAAGGAGGGCGCAGTTGCTGCCAAATGGACGGAATGCAATCGCTCAGGATTACGGCTTGCGATCTTTTGAGTGTAGGGTCCGCCGCCAGAAATACCGAACACCGAAAACTTTTTAACTTTGAGATGCGCCAACACCCGCTCAACATCTTCCGAAAAATTCGTCATTGTCAGGCTTGGGTCGAAGGGCGTTTGTCCAAAGCCATTGCGTTCGACGGTGATGAACCTCAGCCCCAAATCGGACCGAAGTGTCTGCAGAAAGTCCAATAGTCTGATGGCTCGAACGGATGTGCCGAGTCCTCCGGTAAAAACAACCGCCTGCCCCAATGGATCACCATCATCGATAAAATGGATGGGGCGCCCTTCTGGAGCCTCGATCCGCTGAACCGTCGGCCCCAGTTCATCAAATTTCTGGGGAAATTCGACTGCGGCAGCATTTGCATCGACCTCAATCAAAAGTCCCAACATCAGCGCCCACTTCACCGCTTTAAACATCTATTTGCTCCGCCGCTTCATTTATAGGCCGCTTCTATGTGCTGCTTCTATCTGCCGCTTCATATTTGCACGGCTCCATCTCTCCGATGCTTCAATTCCCTACCCTCTTTTGACTACAGATTTAGGTCTCATCGGTCGTCGTCTTTTTCTTCGAATCATCAAAAGAACCATTGGCTTGAAGCCGCGGCTGTCTTCTACCCCTTAAAACTTTTTTCGTTATCATCCGGCTGTTACGTTTGGCTCCAACACTTACCGCCTAAATCCCGCAACAAGCCAGCATGCCGTGGGTGACCGACGAATCCACAAATTGCGCTATTGCCGGTCACAATGCAACCGACCATACTGCGATGCGAGGGCCTGATCCATTGATAGAACTGGCCCAACGGACTCTCCAAGGGCACCTTGATTAACCGAGCCTCTAACCTTTTATCCTAAGAGTATAGCTATGATTCAGAGCGTTGCAGTGATTGGAACCGGTGTCATTGGTACAGGGTGGGCACTCCGATGTTTGGCCAGCGGACGACGGGTCGAAGCTTTTGACCCCAGCCCCAACTTTAAAGCACGGCTTGCAGATGAAATACATCGGCTGTGGCCGGTCCTTGAAAAACGCGGCCTCGCCGAACACGCCGACCCAACGCAAATTCGCTATCACGACTCCATCGCAGGGGCCTGCGCCCATGCTGATTTTGTTCAAGAATCCGCACCGGAGGAGCTGACCATCAAACAGGCGCTGCACGCAGAGATTGATGACGCTTGTTCGCCGGAGATCATCATTGCATCGAGTTCCTCGGGTTTGCTGCCCAGCCAAATCCAATCCGTTTGTGCGCATCCTGAACGCATGCTGATCGGCCATCCCTTTAATCCAGTCTATTTATTACCCTTGGTTGAGGTGGTGGGTGGTGAGGGCACCCAGGCCAAGGCCCTCGATGTGGCCTCGGACTTTTATCAACAACTGGGGATGCGGCCTTTACGGGTCCGAAACGAGATCGAAGGCTACCTGTCTGATCGGCTTCAAGAAGCCCTCTGGCGAGAGGCGTTGCATCTCGTCAACGACGGGATTGCCACCACCCAAGAGCTCGATGATGCCATCACCTACGGCCCAGGACTTCGCTGGGCAATGATGGGTACCTGTTTGACCTTTCACCTGGCCGGCGGCCAAGGGGGCATGCGGCATATGCTCGAGCAATTTGGACCCGCGCTCAAACTACCTTGGACGAAGCTTGAGGCCCCGGAATTATCGGAAACCCTCATCGATCAAATGGTAGCGGGGACCGCCGCACAGGCAGGAACGAAGTCTATCGCAGACCTTGAAACCATGCGGGATGAATGTCTGATTGAAATTATGGCGGTCGTTGAAAAGTATCGGTCCGCTGGGCTCTAAGGCGGACACCGGATGGGCTCCGCAGTTGGCGACCTAATCCGTCTTTAGAACTGCTGTGCTTCGATCTTTACGCTGTAGATTCGTTCCACTTAATTTCACGACCCTGGACCCGAGGTTGGTCATCAACCAGTTCTTCCGGAAAGCCCGGTGCGCGCAGCTCAAGTGCACAGGCATCTTCCAGACGTTTGACGATCATCGAGGACCAAGCACGCGCACCATACCGACGCTGGCCGTCTCTGAAAATTTGCTCCAGCAGCGGCGAGACCTCTAACGGGATCGCTTGAGCATCAGCAACCGCCTGAAACAACCCTAGATCCTTTAAGACTAAATCCATCGTAAAATTGATGTTGTAACTTCCGTTTAAGATCACCTGACTTTCAGTCTCGTGGACAAAAGAATTCCCCGAGGAAACGCGGATGGCTTCATAAGCCAAACCGAGATCAATGCCCGATTTTTCGGCGACCGTAAGCGCCTCTCCCACAGACACAAGATTGGCAAATGCGAGATAGTTAGTAATCACTTTTAAAATAGAAGCCGAGCCGAGTTCTCCAGTATGGAGAATATCCTTGCCCATTTCCGCGAGCACGGGCATTACCTTCTCGAACGCAGATCTTGATCCTGCAGCCAAGATCGCAATATTTCCGGTTGCGGCACGGTGACAACCCCCAGAGACCGGCGCTTCAACGGTCTCGGCGCCTCGGCGGCGAACCTCTTTATCGATCCTCTGGATTTCATTGCCATCGGTCGTCGACATCTCGATCCACACTTTACCCGGGCTCAATCCCTCGAGCACACCGCCATCTCCCTCAAGCACCTCCGCCGATGCGCTAGGTGACGGCAAACAGGTAATGATCACATCGCAGTGCTCTGCAAGTTCAGCAGGCGAATCCGCCCATCCAGCACCCTTGTCAATGAAAGGTTGGGCCAGGGCTTTATCGAGATCTCGGACCGTGAGCTCGATTTCAGGCGCGCTGAGTAAACTGCCTGCAAGCTGATGACCCACGTTGCCTAATCCGATAAATCCTGCTTTCATTCTCTGGCTCCTTCTTATTTTGACCGAATTTGATGGAGTCCCATTAGAGGTCAAAGTCTTCATAATTCATAGAGGGCATTCAGACGTGTATGACAGCATCAGGGATCACGAACAAAAGCCGCGCCTATCTTCTCGTGGTGCTTTGCGTCATGAGCGTATCTGTCATGGGTAGTCCTGCCCCGCGCTCGGTGACATCACAGCCCAAAGCCATCGTGATCTTAATGGATGGAATTCCAGCCGATGTCCTCGAATCCGTCGACACCCCAACCATCGATGCTATCAGCGCAGAAGGGGGATACCGCCGGGGTTATGTTGGCGGCACCATCGGGGCGCCGAGCGAGAGTCCGACAATCTCGGCGGTCGGTTATCAGACGATGTTGACGGGTACTTGGGCCAACAAGCACAACGTCTACAACAATGATATCGAAGCGCCGAACTACGCCTATTGGGATTTTTTTAGAATCGCTAAAACAGCAAATCCCCAGCTAAAAACGGCACTCTTCTCGACTTGGGAAGACAATCGAACCAAGCTGCTGGGCGATGGCTTAGCTGAGGCCGGAGGGCACAAGCTCGATTACTTTTATGATGGCCTCGAGCATCAAACAGCCGCTTACCCGCACGATGCAGAGGCAAATTACATCAAAGCCATTGATCAAGCTGTCGCCGAAGATGCTGTGCGCCATATAAAAAGCGAGGCGCCAGACCTGTCTTGGCTTTACCTCCAATACACCGATGATGTCGGTCACGCCCTGGGCGACAGTGAACCATTGCGGCAAGCGGTTGCGGATATGGACAACTTACTGTCTGAACTCTGGCAAACGATCATTTCGAGAGCTGATGCGCACAATGAAGACTGGTTGGTACTGGTCACCACAGATCATGGCCGGGACGCCAAAACCGGAAAACACCACGGCGCTCAATCGGCCAGGGAAAGAACCATTTGGATTGCAGCGAATCACCCTCAGCTCGATACATCCAAGGCCCGTGATGCGGCGATGGTTGATATCTTGCCAACCCTGCTCGAGCATCTCCAAATCAAAGCGCCGACCAAGGTCGCCGAACAGCTCGATGGCCGCTCTTTGTTGATTGCACCTTAAATTGAAGGCACCTTAAATTGAACACACCCTGAATTGATTGCACCCTGGATTGATTGCAGCCTAAAGTCATTAGGTCAAGACAACATGATGCCATTTTGGTCTACACAGGTAGGCGTTGATGACCACAGCTGGCGCCACTGAAATTTTAAGCCATGACTGCCTGCGCAGAGGGACTGATCTTTTAGGCCGGGCCAACCCCTGTCGACAGCGGTCGCGGCACCCTAAGACGTGGGCGCATCACCTGAGGCAATCTGCATACGGCGCAATTCTTCCCAACCCAGATAGCCTGTGAAGTGGTCATCGTCAAAAAAGATCACCGGACCGTTGCAGATAAACAGGTATTCCGTATCCTCCAGGGCCGTCGTCTCGCCATGCAGCATGCCATTGGGTTCGTACACATAGTCTCCGGCATTTAAGACGCCGTCCCTAACTTGAAGCTTGCCGCTCAGAATAAAGGTGTGCGAGCCACTCAAGTGCTTGTGGGGACCCGCGGTGTAGCCTTTTAACCAGCGAAACAAAACCGCCCAGGAACCGCTCTCCGAGCCCGTGTACAAAATTTTCATGAACGACTTTTCGCCGCTTTGCAGCCACTCCATTTTCGATGCCTCGACCAAGGTATCCATGAGCTCACTGTTTACGGGGGATATTTCTTGGGATAGGGCCATTGTTGTCTCCTTTATTTGCGAAAACTGATTCTTAAAACCGAGGTGATTTTTTAATACTTTCAACCCATGGGATGAATCATTCAACCATTGGGCGGTTTACGGCGACCTTTACTCTTGAGTTGGAAAAAGTAATCCGCTCAATCCCTTGGGAGAGAGAATTTCGATCCAGTAACCATCGGGGTCTTGCACGAAAGCCAGGCCCTTCATATTGCCGTCATCCGGCCGCTTGACATAGGTCACCCCAAGATCGTCGAACCGCGCGCAGGCTGCGTAGACATCTGGAACCGAAATTCCAATGTGGCCAAACCCCCGGGGCTCGTCATTCCCATGGTGATAGCTAAATTCCGGATCCGACTCTGTCCCATGATTATGGGTCAGCTCTAGCAGCGCAGGTTGTTCAAACACCCAAGCCGCACGTGCGGCAGGGTCCTCGGGTGGCTCAGATTGCGGATAACCCAAAAAATACAGCGAGAAAGCGTTGTCTGGAAAATCGAATTGATCCAACAAAGTCATGCCCAACACACTCTGATAGAACTCCAAAGACAGTCTAGGATCTTTGATCCGGAGCATCGTTTGATTGAGCACATACTCATCGTGGACTCCCACAGGTTTCTCCTCTCATCAATATCGTTACCACCATAGCACAGGTTTTCCGCGTCTCCTTCGGCGGACAATGATTGTCGTGCCAAGGTGAAATGCTTGTCCAAAGAAACCCTCCAGCGCACTCGTTTCATCCCTCTCGTTTCGCCCCGCAGCGACCGCCTGAATTTCTCTCTCTACCCCAATTCTGATACTTTGATGATTTGAACATAGCGGTCACCCTGCGATGAACCAACCTCCTCAGGATGCTGAGGTCATTATTATTGGCGGCGGCATCATCGGTTGCTCGATTGCCTTTCACCTCACACAAATCGGCATCAAGGACGTCGTCCTTTTTGAGCGCCAAAAATTAACCTCTGGCACGACTTGGCATGCTGCAGGCCTGGTCGCGCAGTTACGTGCCTCGCAAAATATGACTCGTCTTGCTCAATATACGGCCCAGCTGTTTAAAGACCTGAGTGACATCACTGGCCAAGAAACCGGATATCAGCAGACAGGGTCACTGACCCTTGCGCTCAATCCCGAACGATTGGAGGAGCTCAAACGCCAAGCCACATTAGCCCGTGCCTTTGATATCGATTGCGAAACCATTTCACCGGAAGACGCCCTTCAATACTGGCCAGGGTTAAACATTGAACAGGCGATCGGCGGCGTCTATCTCTCTGGAGATGGCCAAACCAATCCCATCGACACCACCCTCGCGTTTGCAAAAGGCGCCCGTCAGGGCGGTGCGCTCATTGCCGAAGACACCGAAGTGGCACGCCTGATCATTGAGGATGACCGGGCGGTTGGCGTTCAGCTGCGATCCGGCGAATCGATTCGAGCCAAGACCGTGGTACTTGCGGGGGGGATGTGGTCTCGGCACTTCGCGGCCCAGCACCAGGTCACGCTACCGCTCCATGCGGCCGAGCATTTCTACCTGGTGACCGAACCCATTCCGAGCTTTACTTCAATGCGCCCAACCCTGCGTATCCCTGATGAGCAAACCTACTACAAATACGATGCTGGAAAACTGCTGCTGGGGGCCTTTGAGTTGAACGCCAAGCCCTGGGGGATGTCAGGTATCCCAGATGATTTCTGTTTCGATTCTCTACCCGAAGACTTTACTCATTTTGAGCCCCTTTTAGATCAGGCCGTTAATCGGTTCCCGGAACTTGAGCAAGCGGGCATTCAATTGTTTTTTAACGGCCCGGAGAGCTTCACCCCAGACAATCGTTACCTGCTGGGGGAGGCGCCCGAAATCAAACAGCTCTTCGTTGCTGCGGGTTTCAACTCGATCGGTATTCAGTCCTCCGGTGGCGCTGGCAAGGTTTTAGCGGATTGGATCAAACAGGGAAGACCGCCTATGGATCTTTGGGACGTCGATATTCGCCGAACATTCCCCTTCCAAAATAGCGACCACTTCTTATTTGATCGAACTCACGAATCGTTAGGCCTGCTCTACGATCTACACTGGCCCGACAGGCAGTTTAAGACCGCTCGAAATCAGCGCCTCAGTCCCTTGCATTCATCCCTTATCGCAAACGGCGCGCTGATGGGCGAGGTCGCAGGCTATGAGCGCCCCTTGGTGTATCAAGGGAAGGACGAATCCTTTGCGGGTATCTACACCTATGGTCGACCCATTTGGTTCCATGCCTGCCAGCGGGAATGCGACGCAATTCGTGGAACCGTGGCGCTTTTTGACCAATCGAGCTATCCAATTTATGCGCTCTCCGGGGCGTCAGCCTTAACATGTTTGCAGTGGATCTGTGGGCGAGACATGGATATTGAGATCAATCAGGTCGTCTACACTCAGCTGCTCAATGACGCAGGTGGGATCGAGGCGGACGTCACCATCCTTCGCTCAGCTGCCGATGAGTTTTTAATCACCGGGGGCTGCGCGACTGCGAGGCGGGATGCGTACTTTTTGAAGACCCACGCCGAGGCCTTTGACTGTACCCTCCTTCACAGAGAGGAGCTTTGCACCTTGGGACTTATGGGCCCACAGTCAAAAAACCTACTGTGCTTAATGACCGATGATCAAAGTTGCGCCGCGTTGCCTTTCTACCGCAGCATGACGACAGACGTTGACGGCACAACCCTTCGAATTAATCGCCTGAGCTATGTTGGAGAACTGGGCTTTGAATTGGTGGTTGATCGCACCGATGCTGTCGACCTTTTCAAGCATATCCAGACCCTAGGAGAGCCCTTCGGACTTGCTCTGGCTGGGTTTTATGCGATGAATAGCTGCCGAATGGAAAAAGGTTATCGACATTGGGGTGATGACCTAACGGACCAAACAACGCCATTTGAGGCCGGCCTGAAGTTTTGTGTTGATCTCGACAAGCCCGATTTCATTGCCAAGTCTGCGCTGCAGGCTCTCCCTAAAATACCGCAGAAAAGACTGGTCAATGTGGCCATCGTAAGCGATTGCGCGCCGCATATGATTCATGACGAGCCTATTTTCTGTAATGGTCAACAGGTGGGCCTCACCACCTCTGCAGCCTGGGGGCATCGCATTGGGCGGAGTCTTGCGGTTGCCAGCATTGCTCACTCAGGCGGTGTATCAAAACCTTGGCTTCAAGAAAACAGGTTTGAGGTCGAGGTCGCCGGCCAGCGCTATCCGGTTGAGATTCAGTTTGATGCATTCTACGATCCCTCTGCAACACGGCCTCGTAGCTAGCTTCTCCCAGGAACCCCCAGTACACTTTAAAGAAAAGGACCGCTTTTATGCCTAGAGTTCGACTTGTTCCAGATCAGGAACTACCCCCTGAGACCTTACAACAGGTCACCGCAATGGAGGCAGCCGGGCAGGATACCGCGTTGACCCGAGGACTGGCTAACGCGCCAGAATTCTTCAAAAAATATTTCTCGTTTTATCTACCTGCTAGGCAAGGTCATAGCCTTGATGAAGCGCTCATTGAATTGGTTCGGCTCAAGGTGGCCAGGCTCAACGATTGTTTTACCTGACTGAATGCTCGGCTTCTGCAGGTTGCAGAAGGAGAAACCCCCAAGCTAACCGAGGCAAAAATTGCTGAACTCGATTCCGACGAAAATCAGTTCTCAGAGCAAGAAGTACTCGCGCTCGACTACGCCGAAAAACTCGCGCACAGCCATCACTCAATGGATGATGCCTATTTCGACCGGCTTAGAACCGTCTTTAGTGATGAGCAAATTGTCGAACTGGGTATGCTCATTGGGCAATTTATCGGATTCGGTCGCTTACTTGCCGCACTCGATCTTGAGCCCAAAACCTGTCCGGTCCCCAATGCTGATTGATCCGGTTGGGTTCAGGGGGGTGATCCCTTAAATGGTCTATCAACTGCGACAGTATCACATTCACACCGGCCAAATGGGTCAATGGCTCGAGCTTTTCCATGAGCACATCAAGCCGCTGCATGAGCGGTTGGGGATTCCGATCATCGGAGCTTGGCAGAGCAGCGACCAAGCCTCTTTCATTTGGATTAGGGCTTTTGACAATGCTTCGGTGATCTCGAGCACCGAGGCCGCTTATTTTGCGGCGCCCGAACGGAAAGCCCTGGGTGATTTGCCGCAAAAGCTGATCGCCTCGATGACAATCACCGTCATGACCGATGGCCTCCAAAACGATCCCCCAAGCTAGTCCCAGGATTCAATCCTCTACAATCGATGTTCAATGGGTACCGCGCCAAGCACCGAGTTTTAGCCCCAAAGCAATCAGCACACCGAAAAGCACCATTCCGATGGCACCCGAGGTAAAGATGACTTGCAGCGTTCCCCCAAAGACTTGAACCCATATCCCCGCCACGCCGACTGAGACAATGAATCGCAGGACCGTTGCAACGATCGGCCAGGTCATTGCAGCGGCACCCTGGCTAGCAAAATAGAGGACCAAGCCGATACCCAAAAACGCATAGGCAGGACCCACAGTTTGGATATAGTCCTTGGCCGCCTGAAAGGTCTCGGCATCCTCTGTGAAAGCGGGTATCCACGCGCCTGGAAAGATCGCCAAGATTAGGCCCACGCCACCGGCAATACAGCCCGCCCAAATGCTGCCAATCCAACCGGCAGATTCCGCCCGCCTGATATTGCCTGACCCCATACTTGTTCCTACGATCGTTGTCAGGGCTGTGCCCATAGAGAAAACAATTGGAATCATTAAAAACTCGATTCGGGTGCCAATCCCATAGCCTGCAAGCGCTGCCGCACCGAACTGTCCCACCAACGCGGTCAGGCCAAGAATCGTTGCCACTGTAAAGATTGGCGACAAGCTCGCAGGCCGCGCTACTTTTAAAATCTCTTCAAACAGGGATCGGCTCAGCTGACATTGAAAGCGCCTTAACTTGGCAGGTGTCGAGGAACCCAACAACCGGATTAGAAATAACATCGACATCAGACTGGCAACGCAAATGGTCGAGACCGCGGCACCCATCAATCCAAGCTGGGGCAGGCCAAACCAACCTAAAATCAAGCCGCCAGAGAGTGGGATCTGAATCGCGGCACCTAAAATCATGATCATGGCTGAAAACCCCATCAACCCCATGCCCCGAAACACGGCGCCCAAGCCACTGGAGAGCCAGACCGAGGCACCCCCCAAGAACAACACCCAGCAGTAGTCAGCCGCAAGGTCCAGCAGCTGCGCCTCTCCGCCAAGAAGCGCGAGCAAGCCTCGTCCGCCAAGCGCAAACAGGATAAGAAAAGTCAGTGCACCCATTAACGCAATGAACAAGGCATGCCAGATCAGCTGCTCAGCTTTATCTGTTTGGCCAGCGCCCAAAGATCGCGCAATGGAGGCAGAAATTGCCCCACCAAGAGCGCCGCCGGACATCGTTTGCATCAGCATCAATAACGGGAAAACCAACGCCATGGCCGCTAGCGCTGACGTCCCAAGTTGGCCAATAAACCAAACTTCAGCAAGGGTGACTGAAGATTGGACCGCGAACGCCAAAGTACTGGGCGCGGTCAGCTTAAGGAGTACACCATTGAGCGGCGCTTCAAGCAGCCAGCGCGTTCGATCATCCATTGTGGTTCCTTTTACTTGTTTGAAAACGGCTTATCTGAAGACGGCTTACACGCGCTGGCGCGAGTTGTCGTCACCCAGATGAAGTCCGGCGAATCAGAAGGTCAAACAGGATCATTCCTGATGGGTTGTCGCGAAGCAGGCATCCCTGATTTCAAATTCCATCGTCTCTCAATTCAGTGGATGGCCAACCAAGCCAGGATAGCTGTTCCGCCCATTAAGTACAGGCCAGGTAAGCGCAACAATTGACGGTGTCCAGCTACCCCCAGCCCTAGAAACATCAAGGCACCAAGCGCATTGATAAAAATCACTGGATAGGCCAAGAGGTTCATCGACGGGTTAGAGGCGACCCAGGCAAGCGAGCCTCCTCCAATGATCAAGAATATTGTAAACATGTGCCAGCTTACGAGACTCAAGGACTTGCCCAGCGGCTCGAGGTCACTCGCATTGACGTTGCCCATATACAATCGATGACCGAGGACACCATGAAAAAAAGCACCGAACAGCGACAACAGGGCCGCACCGAATAACATCCAAAGTTCCATCGCTCATCCTAATAATGCTTGCGATTTTTATTATTGCACTAGATACTTTAATTATGCAAGTTACTTTTCGGTGGCCCTTACTTCCAGAGAATCTAGCCCGTTATATTGTTGGGGGAAGGTGCAATGTCGTGATGGGTTGTGTGCCATTTGTGGACATCAGACTGACACCGCTCTGCGCCCGATGGCCGCCACAGTGGCCCCGGGGTATAAACGGACGGCTACTTCGACTGGATTTTGGGATAGCGGTTTCCCACCTTATACTCGTCCCTAGCCTCAAAAAAAGTACTTAAAAACCAGGTAGGAGACCCAATGAACTCCGAGAACAACCAAATGACATTAGCGCACAGGTCTCCCTGTCCAATATCAAGGTCGCTGGATTTAATGGGTGACCGCTGGACGCTATTGATCATGCGTGACGCGCTCTTTTTCAAGGGTCGTACCTTCGCCGACTTTGCAGCCAGCAGAGAGCAGATCGCTACAAACTTGCTTACTGACCGACTTAGAAAACTAGTTGGATTGGGGCTGCTCGCAAGAGTGCAATATCAGGAGAAACCACCAAGGTACGAATACGTGCCAACGGACCTTGGCAAGGCGCTCAAGCCCACGCTGAGAGCGATGAAACTGTTTGGTGAACAGCACCTCGGTGGTCGCGCGGATCAATAACACGTCTCGTCCCATGACCGCTCAGCGCGTTGCAGTCCTGGCCATGCCTTTAAACAGACGTGATTGCCAGTCCATCACTCCCAGCCCGGGCGGTCATCCAAGTCAGTACGTAGTCTGCAAAAGTTCTGCGCACACTGATCGAATACCGAGGTTCATTGGAGAGCTTCGCGATCAACACATTGGCCTTGGCGAAGCCGCTCTGCGCACATTGTCCTGCGGTAAAACTCAGCGGATGAAAATCAAGAGTACAACCTTTACTCAGCAGATCGGTACTCTCCGGACCCGAAACCTCTAGCGTTACCATCCCGCCAGAGAGATCGTTGATTGCAGCAAAAGCATCGTGTAGCCCAGTGCGCAGTTCACTGACCATGCCGTCGATTCGATGACTGGGCGCCATCAGCAGCCACTCGCTTGGACCCAACCAAAGGGCTCTCAAGTCCCCTTCACCCATTTGATAGGTATTGGGGGTGAGCGGCAGGGACACGCCCGTCACTGTCTCAATCGCAGCGAGAAAACTAAGATTGTCCGCTTCGCCGCGAACATTAACGTGTCCAAGATCAGTGCGCACTCGAACATCAACTCGTGGGTCGCCTGGTGTGGCCTTAGACAACCAATTTTCGACACCATAACTTTCGACACCAAGTTGCGGCTGATCAGACATTTTGCCGTGCTCCTTTAGGGTCATAGAAGACCGATCCGGTAACCTCTACCGGAACAATTTCGCCTTTGGCCGAATGCACCAACAATCGATCTCCCCGACGTTTGCGACCCCCCACCAATAAAGCCAAAGCAATCGGATGGCCGAGGGTTGCACTCGAATAGCTCGAGGTGACATGTCCCAGCAACGGCATCGGCGTCACGATCGGCGCGTCTTCGGTGATTTGTCCGCCCTCAGGCAAAACGGATCGACCATCTACAGACAAGAGCCCGACCAGCTGCTTGCGATCTTTTCGGCGACTATCCGGCCTCGCCAAAGACCGGCGACCAATAAAATCTTTGGACTTTGAGAGCATCCAGCCCATTTTTAAGTCGCCGGGGGTCACAGAGCCATCGGTGTCCTGACCGACAATGACAAATCCCTTCTCCGCTCGTAGGACGTGCATGGTCTCTGTGCCATAAGGCGTGATATCAAAGCTCCCACCGGCTTCGTAAATAGCCGTCCACAATCCCGCGGCGTAGCGACTATCAACATTAACCTCGAAGGCCAGTTCGCCGCTAAAGCTGACCCGAAACAACTGCACCCGGATCCCGTTGAGCGTCGCTGGCTTGACCGTCATGAAAGGAAACGCTGACGCTGAGAGGTCCTCGCTACAATCCAGGTTCTCGAGCACTGCTCGGCTTTTAGGGCCGACCACTGCGATCGTCGAGTATTGATCGGTCAGGGATGTCAGGTGCACCTTTAGGTCCGGCCATTCCGTTTGTAACCAGAGCTCTAGCCAAGACAGAACATTCGCGGCGCCGCCCGTCGTGGTGGTGAGGTAATAATGCTCAGGCCCAAGACGCGCCATCACCCCATCGTCCATCACCATGCCGTCTTCTCCAAGCAAAAGGCCGTAGGCGCATCGACCGATGCTCATCTGATCCACATCGTGGGTGTACATCCTGTTTAGAAACTCGGTCGCATCCGGACCTTGGACATCAATCTTCCCTAGGGTCGAGGCATCCATCATTGCAACCGATTGCCTGGCCGCTCGACATTCGCGCGAAACCGCCGCGGCCATATCCTCCCCTGCATGCGGAAAATACCAAGGCCGTAACCACTGCCCCACAACCTCATGGGGCGCGTTTTGTGCTTGATGCCAATCGTTGATTGCCGTGGTTCTGGTAGGCTCGTATAGATCCTTCACCGATTCACTGGCGCAGACGGCAAAGCTCGTCGGCGTGTAGGCGGGCCTAAAGGTCGTGGTCCCAACCTCGGGAATTGCGCTTCCCAGCGCCTCTGCCAAAATCGCCATGCCATTGATATTGCCAAGCTTGCCTTGATCCGTCCCAAAGCCCAGCGCCGTGTAGCGTTTAACATGTTCGACGCTTTCAAAGCCTTCTCGAACAGCCAGCCTAATGTCGGACACCGAGGTGTCGTTCTGGAAATCAACAAACTGCTTGGGTGGGCGGCCTGACGTTTTAGCCGCCGGTACCGACCACAATGCCTCGAGGGGCGCTTGAGTCCAGTCTTTAAGTTCCGGCAAAGATACCGCCACCGACTCGAACCCACATCGGGTTGCCGCGACAGCTCCGCCTTGTACTCCACTTTCAAGACAACCTTTTAGGCTGAATATGCCATGACCGGCGCCTACCGAGATGTTCTGGCCTGCATCATTAGACCTTGGCAGAAAGGCCTTGAGGCCCTCATCCCAATCTAGCTGCCCCGCCGCTTGGGAATGCAAATGTACCGCCGGGCTCCAGCCCCCCGAGACGGCAACCAAATCGCAGCGCAGGGTCATTGCAATATCCGTCTCAGACGCGCCCTCAACCCTCCGGCCAACCTGAACCCCCTTAACCGCTTGCCGACCGATAACATCGCAGACCACATGACCGGCCATCAAAGGAATTCCAAGCGCATCAAAGGTTGTTTTGATCTCGCCCGGTCCCTCGGGCCGAGCATCAATCACAGCGGCAACCGTAATGCCTGCCGAGTGCAGGTCGATGGCCGTTTGGTAAGCCGAATCATTGTTGGTAAACACCACGGCCCGGTCACCGGGCTTCACAGCGTAGCGATTAACATAGCTTGATACCGCCGAAGCCAACATCACGCCCGGGCGATCGTTATTACCAAAGGCTAAGGGGCGTTCAAAAGCACCTTGGGCGAGCACCACTTGGCGCGCCCGCACCCGCCAAAGTCGCTCCCTGACACCTGCACGCTGCATCACCGGCAGATGATCGTGGCAACGCTCCGCAAGCGTTAAAAAATTATGATCGAAATAACCAAAGGCAGTGGTTCGAGGCAAGATCCGAACATTTTCAAGGGCTTCAAGTTCCGCGATCTGCGCCGCGAGCCAGGCGTCGCTGAGATCCCCATCGGGGCCCGGCGCTGCACTCAACAGGCTACCCCCCAATTCATTTTGCTCGTCGGCAATCAGCACTCGCGCCCCGCTGCGCCCGGCTGAAAGGGCCGCCATGAGACCCGAAGGCCCAGCACCGACAACCAGAACATCACAATGAAGGTTTTGCTGTTCGTACTCGTCCGGATCGGCCTTGTCCGGAGCTGTGCCAAACCCTGCCATCGCACGAATCACTCGTTCATATAGGTCCCAAAACCGTCGCGGGTACATGAACGTTTTGTAGTAAAACCCTGCACTCAAAACGCTGCTGAGCAAATCATTGACCCCGCCGAGGTCAAATTTAGCGCTAGGCCAGCCCTTGGTGCTGCGAGCCTCAAGGCCTTCGAAGAGTTGCACTTGGGTTGCCCTGGGATTTGGAATCGTTCGATCGCCAGAGCCAATCTGCATAATCGCATTGGCCTCTTCAGCGCCGGCAGCCATGATCCCTCGTGGTCGGCGCAATTTAAAACTTCGGCCCACGACCTTGATCCCATTGGCGAGCAACGCTGAAGCTAGGGTGTCTCCCTCCAAACCCGTTAACTTCTGACCGTTGAATGTGAAATTTAAAACGTGGCGGCGGGCAACCCGAGCATCACGTTCAAGGCGGTAAGGTTGACCGGTGCTCACGCCTTGTCCTCCCTCTGAGTCTGAGCGGCATCTTCTTGAAGCTGATAACTGCGGCGGACCGCGTAAGTCACGGTGTGACGCTCGACACCAAACCATTGCCGGCAGCCTTGGCTATGGTTCCAAAGTTCCCGGTGCCAACCCTTTGTGTTTTTACGCATAAAGAGGTAGTCCGCCCAGGCCGCATCATCGAGCTCGTCAGGCTGCAGGGGCCGCGCGATATCGGCTTCCCCGCCGGGTGAGAATTCAGACTCGTCTCGCTGTCCGCACCAAGGACACTCAATCAACAACATGCTTTGCCCTCCACCATCAGTGTGCCACCGCCGCTGCGCCATGTTCATCAATCAGCGCTCCTGACTCGAATCGCCCGAGACTAAAAGCTTCATTCAACCCGTGGGCCTTGTCATGTGCCATAGTGTGCGCGAAAACCCAACCAGAGCCGGGCGTGGCTTTAAAGCCCCCGGTTCCCCAGCCACAATTGAAGTAAAGCCCCTTCACTGGCGTTTCACTGATAATCGGGCAAGCATCTGGGCTGACGTCAACAATGCCGCCCCACATCCTCAGCATTCTGACCCGGCTGAACTGCGGAAACAGCTCAACAATGGCTTGAACCGCGTGTTCGATGGTTGAAAAACTACCGCGCTGGCCATAACCCAGATAACCATCAATGCCAGCACCGATCACCAGCTCACCTTTATCGGACTGACTGATATAGCCATGAACCGCATTCGACATCACAACGGTGTCGAGCACCGGTTTCAATGGCTCGGAGACAAACGCCTGGAGTGGATGACTCTCTAGGGGCAATCGAATTCCAGCTTTTTCAGCCATCACGCTGGCGTGTCCTGCCGTCACAACCCCAATTCGGCTTGAAGCGATCGGACCCCTGGTCGTCTGGACCCCAGTCACTTGGCCGGCCTTGATATCAAACCCCGTCACCTCACATTGCTGGATAATATCGACGCCCAATGCATCGGCTGCTCGCGCAAACCCCCAGGCCACAGCGTCGTGTCGGGCGACTCCAGCTCGGGGTTGATAGGAGGCACCGAGGATTGGATAACGCGCCGAGGACGATGTATTCAGGCCAGGAATGGCCTGGGTCAAGGTTTTTGCAGAAACCATCTCAGCATCGATGCCATTGAGCCGGTTGGCAGCGACTCGACGCTCAATGTCACGCATATCTTGAAGGGAATGCCCGAGGTTATAGACCCCGCGCTGAGAAAACATCACGTTGTAATTGATGTCCGCGCTGAGACCTTCCCAGAGCTGCATCGCTTTCTCGTACAGGAGGGAGGACTCCGTCCATAAGTAGTTGGAACGTACAATGGTCGTGTTTCTTCCGGTGTTACCACCGCCGATCCAACCCTTTTCTAGCACCGCGACGTTCTTGAGCCCTTGTTCCTTCGCTAAATAGTAGGCTGTCGCAAGCCCATGGCCCCCACCACCCACGACAATGGCGTCGTACTGAGGTTTAGGCTCTGGATCACGCCAGGCGCGTTGCCATTTTTGGTTACCGCTCAAGGCATTTTTAACCAGAGAAAAAGCTGAATAACGCTGCACCATCAAGACCAACCCTTTTTAATTGCGTGACTCACAAAAGATTCAAACATTGTGCTCTTTTTGGCTTCACGCCTGCTGGACCACGTTACGTAACCGAGTATTGCTGGGATCAAAGGGACTCTCCGCTACCACCACCGCAGAGTAGGCCTGTCCGAGGATATCAATCGAGACCACGGTCCCGACCGTTGCGTGCTCGGGTTTAATCATCGCAAGAGCAAGCGAGGTGTTGCACCTGAATCCAAAACCTCCGCTGGTGGCGCGACCTACGAGCTCGCCGTTCAGCGTCAAGGCGTTGTTGCCAAGGGCATCGGCATCCGCCACATCTTTCACTTCAAGAGTCACCAACTGACTGCTTGAGCCCGCCTGCTGCCAATCAATCAGCGCCTGTCTCCCAAGAAAATCTCCCTTCTCCAGATCGACGAATCGATCGAGCCCTGATTCAAACGCCGAGTACTCGATCGACAACTCAGTGCCCACAGTCCGGTAAGACTTCTCCAACCGCATGGTGTCCATCGCCCGGATGCCAAAGGGCTTCAGCTGAAGATCGGCTCCCGCCTCAAACAGCGCATCAAAAATAGTGTTCTGATACTCCATAGGGTGATGTAACTCCCAGCCCAGCTCGCCGACGAAATTAACGCGCAGTGCTTTTACAGGAGCCCCTCCAACAGAAATATCTTGTCCAGTCAGCCAGCGAAACTTTTTGTTAGAAAAATCAGCACTGGATACCCGCTCGAGCAGTTGCTTGGATTTTGGCCCGGCGACGACCAAAACGCCCATTGCTGACGTCAGCTGGGTAAATACAACTGAACCGTCCCTGGGCATGTGTTTTTTAAGATAGTCATGATCAAGCCGCTGCAGCGCCCCTGCTGAAACAAGGTAGTAACTCTCGGCGCCTTCCTTGAGGATCGTGAACTCAGAATGGACTCCGCCGCGGGTATTCAACGCATGGCTGAGGCTGATACCACCGACCTTTTTAGGCACTTTGTTAGCCACGAGGTAATTTAGAAACGCCTCACTCCCTGGCCCGGAGACCCGGCACTTTGCAAAGGCTGTCATGTCCAGCAAGCCCACATGTTCGGTCACATGGTGCACTTCGCGCCGAATCGCCTCGAACCATTTTGATCGGCGAAAAGACCAATGGTCTTCCTGGGGTTCATCTTGCGCGACAAAAAAGTTAGGACGTTCCCAGCCCGATTTTTGTCCAAAGACCCCGCCCATCCCCTTAAGACGATCATAACAAGGCGCCGTTCGATGGGGCCGAGCTGCCGGTCGCTCTTCATCAGGATAGTGCGTCACGAAAACATGGGCGTAGGCCTCTTCGGCTTTCTTGATCAAATAATCTTTTGTGACATAGTCTCCAAACCGTCGCGGATCAACCCCCAACATATCGATCGTCGGCTCGCCTTCGACGATCCATTCCGCCAATTGCCAGCCGCCACCGCCCGCGGCGGTAATACCAAAACTATGCCCTTCGGTTAACCAAAACTGCTCCGCATCCCAAGCTGGCCCAATAATTGGATTGCCGTCTGGGGTGTAAGCGATCGCCCCGTTATAGACCTGCTTGATCCCGACTTCCGCAAACGCTGGCACACGAGCCATGGCTGCCTCAATGTGAGGAGCTAATCGGTCAAGATCCTCTTGGAAGAGCTCATACTCGGCGCGGGGGTCAGGACCCTCCACGTAGCAGGCGGGCGCACCGACTTCGTACGGGCCCAAAATAAACCCGCCATTTTCTTCTCGCAAATACCAAGAACCATCGGATTCTCGCAAGACACCCAATTCTGGATGGCCTGCAGCCCTTCGTGCTTGCAGCTCGGGATGGGGCTCGGTCACGATATACTGATGCTCTACCGGCATGACCGGCACATCGAGCCCGATCATCGCGCCGGTCTGGCGCGCATAATTACCAGTTGCCGAGATCACGTGCTCACAACTGATATCGCCCTGCTCGGTTTTGACAATCCAATTGTCTGAAAACCCTCGCTCGATCGCGATCACCGGCGTATTACGATAGATGGTTGCCCCTCGCGCTCTGGCGCCTTTCGCAAAAGCTTGGGTCAAGTCAGCGGGCTGAATATAACCATCATCTGGATGGAAGATGCCTCCAACAAGGCCATCGGGGTTGCACAACGGCCAAAGCTTATGGATCTCGGCAGCCGTCAAAAATTGAACGTTCACACCAATTGTTCGTGCGGTCGCGGCGTATTGGTAATACTCATCCATGCGATCATCGTTCATTGCCAGCCGAAGGTTGCCAACTTGGTGAAAGCCAACGGCCTGGCCTGTTTCGGCTTCGAGTTCCCGGTACAGCTCGACCGAATACTTGTGAATCTGGCCGACGCTATAGCTCATATTAAAGAGCGGCAATAAGCCCGCCGCATGCCACGTCGATCCCGATGTCAGCTCGGCCTTCTCCAGCAAAACAACATCCTCACCCCAGCCTTTTTTCGCGAGGTGATACAGTGCGCCCGCGCCCACAACACCGCCACCAATCACGACTACCTTTGCCTGAGTTTTCAAGATCGGCTCCTTATTCCTACCTTCATGTGCTCTGTCCTGCATTGCGCTGTTACTACATTGCCCTGTTACTGCATTGCTACTAGATTGCCTTGCTACTAGATTGTCTCGTTACTAGATTGGCTTACTACAACATTCCTTATTCACTGATTCGTTTGCGACTCAATTCGCTTGATGGGTCCTGATCGCCATCACGGCCTATTTCTCCTGGCTCAGTCACGTCTTTTGTCGACCCCAACCCCAAGTCGCGGCCATCAGCCTTCATCCTGCATCGGTCAACACGGCACTTTTTGTCCCCCGACCACGCCTGCGACTGCCTCGCTCGCCTCGTTTTGCGGAGGCACTGCTCGGCCTAGGTCTCGCAAGCTGCTCAAAAAGCAAAGGGAATTGATCCCGTTTATTTGGGAACGCCATCGCATCAACAAAAAAGTCTTGAAAACCCGGCTCCAGCGCGGTCTCAATTTTTGTAATGCGCTGGACCAACGCTTCAATTTCCCGTCGAGCACTGACATTGAGCAGCGCAATCCGCGCCCCAGTCCCGGCCGCATTTCCGGCTGATGAAACTTGGGCAAGGTGACAATCTGGGATCAAACCCAGCACCATCGCGTAAGTCGTATCAATATGGGCGCCGAAAGCCCCCGCCAAACGAACCTGGTCTACGGTCTCGATCCCTTCTCGACTCAACAAAAGCTTGATTCCCGCATACAGCGCCGCCTTCGCCAATTGCACTTGCCTAACGTCGTTTTGGCTGATCACAATCGCTCGCTCACCGTGCCAGAGTTGATAGGAGAACGTCCGATCATCTGGGATCACCCGGGGGCTTCGCTCAGCGAGACTGCCATCAATCACCCCATCCTCATCCACCACCCCAGCAAGGTACATCTCGGCAATGACCTCGATGATTCCAGATCCGCAAATACCCGAAACGCCGATCTTTGCGACGACCGCTTCAAAGCCCGGCTCATCGGACCAAAGATCTGATCCAATGACTTTAAATTTAGGCTCGAAGGTTTCAGCGTCGATTCGAACGCGTTCAATCGCACCGGGCGCCGCACGCTGTCCACAGCTAATTTGAGCGCCTTCAAAAGCGGGTCCCGTTGGACTCGAACACGCTAATAATTTGCCATTATTGGATAAGACAATTTCTGCGTTCGTGCCGACATCAACGACCAAAGCCACTCCCGCCTGGGTTTGAGGGGCCTCAGCCAGCACCATTGCAGCCGCGTCTGCGCCCACGTGTCCTGCGATACACGGTAAGACATACACCTGTGCCCCGGGGTTTGTTCTCAAACCTAAGCTTGCCGCATCTTGACCAATGGCCGCATCGGTCACCAAAGCAAAAGGGGCTGTTCCCAACTCCACAGGACTGAGTCCCAAAAACAAATGATGCATGATGGGGTTACCCGCAATGCTCAGTTCCAAAACATGGCTTGCATCACTGTCTACCGCAGCAACCGTCTCAGTAATCAGTTGGTTAACCGCTGCTCTGACGACTTGGGTCATTTCCTCTCGGCCATCCGGCTTCATCAAGAGATAAGAGACTCGGCTCATTAAATCTTCACCGAAACGAATTTGAGGATTCATCATGCCCGCAGAAGCAACCACCTCACCGCTACCCAAATCACATAAATGGCCAGCAATCGTGGTTGAACCGATATCCACCGCCAACCCAAACGCTTGGTCCTTATATCCAGGCCAGACCGCAACGATGCGCTCTGATTGATGCACGGCTACGGTGACCTGCCAATCTCCCTCACGAAGGGCCGGCTGAATCAACTGCAGTACTGATGGATGGCAAGAGAGCCCGCTCAAATCGAAGGTCTCTCGCAAGGCAATCTGCACGCGTTCAAAATCCCCAGTTGAAGATTCGAGCTCTGCAGGCTGGACTTCTATGCAATAGAGTCGGGTGGCTGTCTCGAGAGCGATAGACCGGCGCTCGACCTCTTTCCTGACCAATTGACGATGCATCTGACTTTCGGGAGGCACATCGATGACCAGATCCCCGAAAACCTTGGCCTGACAACTGAGTCGCTGACCTGCTTGTAGGGTCTGCCGCTTATCACTGTAGCGCTGTTCGACCGCTGTAAACTCAGAGAGATGCGAGGCGCTCGAGGTGATCGCGTGTTTGGAGAATTCACCCTCACAGACCAGAACCTTGCATCGCCCGCAGATCCCCCGGCCTCCGCAGACCGAATCAACATCCACTCCCAAAGACCGGGCCGCGTCCAACACCGGCGTCCCTTGGAGCACCTGGCCACGCTGCCCTGAAGGCATAAACACGATATTGGCGGAGGCAGACATCGTCATCTCTTCGATTACTTATCGGGCAGCCCGGCGACGTCTGCCCCGGGTGCTTCGGCCACCGTCTGTTCCTTCCGCAGCTGGAATTCGATACTTTTTGATCCACTGGGCACAATTTGGATCGTTGCCCATCATCATATCGGCGCCTAGAACCGCTTGCATCACCTCATCATGCAGGGGACTGGTGATTGCCGAGGTCAATCCCGCGGCAATTCCCATGGTCAAAAATGCCGCATTGACGCCGTTGCGGTTAGGCAAGCCAAAGCTCACGTTCGAAGCACCACAGGTGGTGTTCACCTTCAGTTCGTCGCGGAGTCGCCGAACAAGATGCATAACCTGGACCCCCGCTGTATTGATCGCACCAATTGGCATCACCAAAGGATCAACCACGACATCACTACGAGGAATGCCGTAATCTTCTGCCCGCTCCACAATTTTTTTGGCCACTTGGTAGCGCACATCCGGATCTTCTGATATTCCGGTTTCATCATTTGAGATTGCAACCACCGCCGCGCCATATTTTGCAACCAGGGGCAGCACCGTCTCCAAACGCTCTTCTTCACCCGTGACAGAGTTGACCAATGGCTTACCCTGGTAGACAGAAAGTCCAGCTTCCAGCGCTGCAACGATCGATGAATCAATAGACAGCGGGACATCGGTAATCGACTGAACCAGCTGGACGACGGTTTTGAGCATTCCGGGTTCATCCGCCAGTGGAATCCCGGCATTAACATCCAGCATCTGAGCGCCAGCTGCGACCTGGGCAAGCGCATCGGCTTCGACCCGGCTGTAATCGCCTCTCAGCATTTCCGCCGCAAGCACCTTCCGGCCCGTCGGATTAATCCGTTCTCCGATCACTACAAAGGGTAAACCAAACCCCATTCGGACCTCCCGCGTGGGCGAGCTTAAAACTAATTCTGTCATGACCGCTTCCTTTTCATTACGTCCACCGCTCTCTCGTCACATCCACATCTAGGGTTGCTGCAGGCCCGCTGAACAACCGCATAGTTCAACGAGCGCCATCATGAAAGTGCTTCGCCATGAGCACGAACCATTCCTTCCAGTTGAGCGTCTGTGAACCGGTTTTCGAGTTCAGACGCACGAGCCTCCAGCAAAACCATCATGTCTGTCGCCGTCTCAATCGCCTCAGGTTCCCGCCGCCACTCGGATAAATAAGCCGCGCTGCTGCCTTTCCCAGCGCGCATTGCAGCCCGATCAACCGCTTCCTGAAAGCGCGCACTGAGCAGCACTTTTTGGCGCACTCGGCCGCGCTGGGCAATGAGCTGGGATGGGATATCACGCCAATAAACGGTGATCAGTTTGATCTTCATACCCAGTCTCAATTGTTTGAACTACCACCCCTTCAAGAAGCCCATAACCGCAATGCACTTGCTCAAAGTGCAGCCCTAAACGATCGGCTGCGGATCTTGCAAGGATCTGCAGCTCCGGGTCTAAAACCTGAGACAGGTAAACCACTCGCCGATAGTGCTTAAAATACTGCCCCAACAATTGGGGGTGCAGGTCAAGTTTGAGCGCATCAATCACCAGGGCTTGAAAATGCCGCACCAAAAAATCAGTCAGGTAAAAGGTACCCGGTTCTTCATCAGCCAACTGCTGGAAGTGCTTTGTGCCCGCATAAAACTCGTAGCAATGGGCGCCAGGAAGTCTGGCAATCTCACCATAGGCTCGCTCGCTTTCGATGAGACGATCAATATCGCCGCCGGTACCGCAGTCGGCATAGCCAATCAAAATCCGGGTGTGCTTCGCACGATGCGCTCGAATTTTCTGACGGAGCTTTTCGGTGATCTGCGCCGGCGTGTTGTGGAGCTTCGCATCGAGGCAGATCAATTTGAGGTCAATCGCTTGATACTGCTTCTTTAGCGCCATCACTTCACGCGCCAACGCGCCACACGCAATGAGCAGAGTAGCGTCAGCCACGCGCAGCTTGCCGGTTATGAAGCAACAGGGGCGCCATTTGCGCGGCCTGAGCCGCATCTCGACAATAGGCGTCTGCACCAACAGCCTGCCCAAACTCCTCATTCAACGGTGCCCCGCCCACCAGCACAATGTAGTCATCACGGATTGAACGCTTCACCATCTCATCGATGACCACTTTCATGTAGGGCATGGTGGTGGTTAACAGGGCAGACATGCCCAGAATGTCCGGTTTATGTTCTTCTAAGGCGGCCAAATAGTCTTCCACGGAATTGTTAATTCCAATATCGACCACCTCAAACCCAGCCCCCTCCATCATCATCGCTACAAGATTCTTGCCGATGTCATGGATGTCCCCTTTCACGGTCCCGATCACCATTTTTCCTTTGGGTTCGACGCCGCTCTCGGCCAGCAGGGGCTCCAAAATCGCCATGCCGCCTTTCATTGCGTTTGCAGCAAGCAAAACCTCAGGAACAAAAAGAATCCCATCTCTGAAATCGATACCCACAATTTTCATCCCGGCAACCAAGGCTTCATTTAAGACCCGTTCAGCCGACCAATCTCTCTCAAGAAGAATTTGCGTGCCTTCTTCGATTTCCTCTTTCATACCATCGTAGAGATCATCATGCATTTGCTGCACAAGCTCTTCATCATTTAACTCAGAGAGGACAATCTCTTCATCGTCATAATTTTCATCGGTCATGAGACCCTCCCTATAAATCCTATAACCCCAATAAACTTTGCTTACTGCGCTCGCTCAGTAGTCTCGGTCTTCAAAGCTTGATTTTCTTTCCTTCATAAAAGCCTGCAGCGCTTCATCTAAGCCCTCATCGAGGGGTGGCGGCGCATAGCTTTCAAGCATTTGCTTCCACTGCTCATTGGCCCGGGTCTCAGCGGTCTTCGCGCCGTCTTGCTCCCACTGCTCAAAGCTATTGTTATCGGCGATCGTCGAGCGATAAAACGCGGTTTCAAAGTTGGCCTGAGTGTGCGCGGCGCCTAAAAAATGTGATCCTGGTCCGACTTCTTCGAGGGCATCAAGGGCTTGGGCGTTTTCCGAAAGGTCGACCCCCTGAAGCAGTACGTCGAGCATGTTGGCCTGATCAACATCCATGACAAATTTCTCGTAGCCCACAGATAGGCCGCCTTCGAGCCAACCCGCTGCATGAAGCATAAAATTGACGCCGCACAAGGCTGCTGTTTGCAATGTATTCGCCGACTCATACGCCGCTTGGGCATCGGGAATTTTCGACCCGCAAAGGCCACCTCCTGACCGAAAAGGCACCCCCAGACGGCGCGCCAATGCGGCCGCAAGATACATGATTTTACTGGGTTCAGGGGTGCCAAAGGTGGGGGCGCCAGACTGCATGGAGACCGCCGCCGCAAACGTGCCGAAGATCACCGGAGCGCCCGGTCGCACCAGCTGAATATAGGCCAGGCCCGCCAGGGCTTCAGCAAGCACTTGGGTGACTGTGCCAGCGACGGTCACCGGGGACATCGCACCCGCGAGAATGAATGGGGAGATGAGCGTCGCTTGGTTATGCTGGGCATAAACCGTCGCCGCGCCCAGCATTGTGCCGTCGAAGGTTAAAGGAGAATTCACATTGATCAGACTCGACATGACAGTGTTTTGATCAAGGAAGGACTCGCCGAACACCAATTTGCTCATGTCCACACTGTCTTGCGCACGCTCTGCTGAGGTCACTGAGCCCATGTAAGGCTTATCACTGTACTTAATGTGGCTGTAGACCATATCAAAATGACGTTTGTTCACCGGCACATCCACCGGCTCACAGACTGTGCCCCCTGAGTGGTGCAGCCCCGGACTCATATAAGCGAGTTTGACAAAATTTTCAAAATCTTTGAGCGTCGCATAACGACGGCCACCCTCTAAATCACGAACAAATGGCGAGCCGTAGGCTGGAGCAAGCACCAAGCGTTTACCGCCGATGACGACACTCCGATCTGGGTTGCGGGCGTGTTGAGTGTATTCAGAAGGGGCTGAGGCTTGAATAATTTCCCGACACATGCCCCGAGGAAAACGAACCCGCTCACCATCGACATCAGCACCCGCTTGCTTAAATAGCGACAGCGCACTCGGGAAGTCTTTGAAGTCGACGCCAATCTCTTCGAGCACCCCATCGGCATTGCGCTCGATCAGCGCTAGACCTTCATCGTCAAGCAACTCGTAGTAAGGGATTTTTCTTTCGATAAAGGGCTTAATCGTTTCAACAGTACGACGCGAAGCTGCTCGCCCACTACGCCCGCCGGTGCGACCCTGAGATCTTCTAGCCATAGCCATTACTCATCACCCTTGGGTGGCCTGAACGGACACTTTTTGCAGGGCAGATTTCTTTCTTATCGGAAATGATCTAGAGAGATTTCTCTGTAAAGATTAGAACTTTTCCGGCCTTATAAAGCGCGAGCGTAACGCATTTATTTCTCCTCAGCTATCATTAAATTGATATCCCTTTCGACCCTTTAAAAATGGGCGTTTACAGGAGATCCGAAGGCTAAAAAACAGATTTTTTACAGCGCCTCACGCTTTTTTTGTGGCCGGGTCAGTGCTTGGTCTCCCAATCCCCAGACCCAATTTTAAATGCCCGTCTCGAACAGACTAAATACTGGTCTTGGACCCACTAACAGGAGTTGCTTCAACCGCGACACGCAGGACCGTGAAGTTTAGGCCTTAGCGGTTTAACGCGCTGGTCGATTCGCTGCCCTGGCGCTTCAGAAAATCGCAGTCCAACCCCAGAATAATGAGACCGGCAATGACGACTACCGCGCTAATAAAGCGTTAACAAGAATCCGGAAATCTCTGGCTAAAAGCGGCGGGGGTTTCGGGGATTGACAACCACCCATGATCGTTTGACGATGGTGAAAACACCTTTTACCTAGGGCCTAGTTATGGCGTATGTCAACGATCGCACCGTCCACGATGCCGACGCGCACGTGATGGAGTTACCTCAGAAGATTCTCGACTACTTACCCAAGCACCAAATTCAGGCGTTTACTGAAAAAGCAAACAAACCCGTAACCGTCAGCCAGGATCTAGAGCGTGCGATTGCCTTGCAGGCTGACACCCGCTTTCGGGCAGAGGATGAGTCGCAGCTGATGCTACGGAAAAATCACTTGGCGCTGGGGGCTTTTATTCCAGAGGATCGCGTCAAGACCCTCGACTTATTGGGTTTTAGAAGTCAGCTTATTTTTACCACCGCTGCACTGGGTAATTTTGGTCTTGATGAAAGAGACCCTAAGCTTGCTCAGGCCGCGGCCCGAGCGCATAACGCCATGAATACCGATTTTTGCGCCGTCGATGAGCGCATGCTTGCAACGGGCTATGTGCCACTGAGTGATTTAGCGGCGGCGCCTAAGATCGCTGAAGAGGCCATTGCTTTAGGCTGCAAAGGCCTCGTCATCCCCTCAGCCTGTCCTGCAAACCATAGTCCCAGCCACATCGCACTGGATCGACTTTGGGCAATTGCCAGCGAAGCTCAAATTCCAATTTTGTTCCATGTGGGCGGCGAGGAGAAAATGGCGGCTGCCTACGCTAATAATGGTGGCGAACGAGTACTCGACTTTCATGGCGGTGATGAGAACTTTACAGGCCTATCATTCATGGCCATTCCCCTCGCGATTTGGCAAACCATGACCGCGCTGATTTTCGACGGCGTGCTTGAGCGATTCCCAACACTCCGCTTCGGTGCCATCGAGCTCGGAGCCGCTTGGCTGCCGAGCTGGCTACAAACCATGGACGCTGGCTTTGCAGCCTTTAAAAAAGGTGAAGCGCGGCTGCAAAAGCTGTCACTGTTACCCAGTGAGTATGCCCGCCGGCAGCTTCGTGTGACCCCCTATAGCCATGAGCCTACCGAGTGGATTCTCAATCAGAGTGATCCAACGATGTTGTTATTTTCCTCCGACTTCCCCCATGTCGAAGGCGGCCGAAATCCTTTGAAACGATTTGAAGACCAATTATTGAATGCCGCTCAAGCCAGCAAGGATCGCTTTTATCGGGACAATTTTATCGATCTGATGGGAGAAGGGTTGGCTTCCCATCTTCGATATTCAAAGTCTGAGGCAGCAACCCAACACTGACATTTAATAGAGACTTCAACATGAATTCCTTTCCCCAAGCCCCCGATGACATCAGCTGCGAGTGGCTAACAACAATACTACGCGGCAGCAACGCCCTCACGGGCGCGTGCAATGTCGAGGATTTCTCGTTCACTTATATCGGCGGCGGCGTTGGGCTGCTCGGTATGGTGCTTCGGGTCTTTTTAGACTACGGAGAAGATCGTGCCGGTCCTGCCTCTCTGGTCATTAAATTTGCCCACGATCAGCCAGAAAATCGGCAAATTGCCAACAACACTGGGCTCTACGAGCGGGAAGTGACCTTCTTTAACGCGATCGCCCCTGACCTCACCATCGCCATGCCGAAATGTCACTTCGCTGCCTATGATGAGAAATCCGGCGGCAATGTCGTTGTCCTTGAAGACCTTTGTGACTACGCCCTGGGGGATCAAATCGGGGGAATTTCCGCCGATCAAGCAGTGATGGTCATCGACAGCGTCACGCCACTGCATGCCAAGTTCTGGAATCGGGGAGAGACAGCTTTCCCTAACATGGTTCGGATCGACTCTGATGATTTTATCTATCGTTCCACGCCAGGGTTTCTAGGGAGTTGGGAGAGTGCAGTTGAGAGATTTCCAGAGTTTTTCCCAGAGCCACTGATGGACGCGCTGCCCCGGTATGTCGACGGTTTGAACAATATCTACAAAGATATGGGAAACCGCACCCTCACCGTCATTCATGGCGATGTTCGAATGGACAACGCGCTATTTGGCGATGGCAAACCAGGGCTTCTACCCGTCGTTCTCATCGACTGGCAAAATGTCATGATTTCCAACCCTTTGTATGATCTTGCTTGGATGACAGCAACGAGCATGACGGTGGAAACTCGAAGAGACTGTGAACAGGATCTGCTAAGCCATTATGTCGCTTGCCTGAAAAATTACGGCGTTGAGGGCTACACCCTCAGTCAATGTGAACAGGACTACAACATCGCCCTACTGTTCATCCTCCATTTCACGATCCTCATTGCGGGCGCCTTCGATATCAGTGAGGAAAAAGGCAGAACCCTCGCAGAAACAGGTTTGCAGCGTTCTATCGCCGCGGCGCTAGACCGAAATTGCTTAGCTTTAATTCGCTGAATCCTTTCAATCGTTCCGCGATGCGGGGGTTTTAGAACTTCAGTATCCTGGGTGGGTTGGGATTATTCTGGCCTGGTCCTGGGCCAAAGTTTTGCTAACAGTGGGAACCCTTGGCATCTTTAGTTTGGACGTCATTCAACGTCTTTTTCGTTCTGGAACTGGCGGTGAATTTCAAGCAACCCCGGCGTTAGCGCAATCAACCAAGTCAAAAAAGCTCCAGCGACCCAAGCCAGAGGCAACATTACCAGTGCCAATAGCCAAAGACCCGCAAAGATATAGGCTCGCCGCATTGCCGCCCCTGGGGTCACGCTATCTTTGGTTCCATCACGCAATAAAGGAAACACTTTGGGTCTTAAGAACCAACCGTGGGCGGTCAACAGCACAAGAAATTTTAGCCAACTGAGTTCGTTAGCACCCATCAACGGTTCTCGGTCAAGGGTCGCGTCGCCTTCCTGGCCCTGGGCCTCTACAATTTGATCAAGGGTATAGCGCGCTTCAGGCCGCGCACCCGCACCGCTCATATTGCTGTACCTTGGAACGCAACGCCATCGATAAAGCACTCGTTGACTGCGATCGACGGCAATCACAGCGGGCTGATAATAACCCTTGGGGTGACTGGCCCAACTTCGATTCCTTAAATGACCAAAGTCTTCATTGAAGAAAACATCGAGCCAGCCTCTTTGCGAGAGTGCTTCACGAATTTCATGATGCGGATCTCCAACAATCGGAAAACTCAGATCCCAGGCAGATTCCGCTTCACTCGCTAGGCTCTGAGGTTCAGAAGTGATGCCAAACACCTCGCCCCCGGCAGCACGGATCTCATCTGCGACACCGCTTTGGTCATAGCTTCGTAACTCGAAGCGGCAGGGAGGTCACCAAAGTCCACGGTAGAAGAGCAATACGACAAATTCATATTTTGCCAGCGCCTCGTTCAGCCAGCTCTGACGAAGCCCCTCAGGTGGGTCCAGCAGTGCGGGTATTTCAAGCGGGGCCGAATTGACCCGACTGAAACTGAAATGATCGCTCTGAGGCACCACACGAATCTGTTCACGAGCGCAAATTTCTCCGTCGCAAAGGACAAGGCCAATCTCGAAAGTCTCTCCAGGCGCTGCCTTGAGCGCGACATCAACATCCACGACTCCTGTCAGTTCAAACTCGGTGCCTTCCAGGTGATTTATCCAGGCAAGGGCCTGGACCGTCGGTTCTTTGAGGGCGTTCGGGATCTCATCGATCAGTTGCATATTAGTCACTCCGAGGGCCTTGATGTAATGTTGATTTCCCCAATAACCCTTGCGCGTCTAGTACCCCAAACTCAAGGTCGATGCAGCGAAAACTGGCTTTCGCATGACATTGTTAACTCCCTACAGCCTACAGCTGCCTGACATTGACGTCCACGGTCTTGTTTTCCTCGTTCAGGTCGCAGATGATTCCGTAACGCGGTTTGAATTTCGTAACGAAGCGGATTTTGCATTCATCACTCCTTGGGGGCGGCGGACTCAATCCATTGAGCCATCCAGACCCAATGACTCTGACAAACCTTATGCCCAATGACTGGGGATTGCTGCAAAACGAAACCACTGAACAGTGACGTTCCCCTTTTGCACAAGGTCATTGGTTGCGCTTCGTCCGATAAGGCGCTGCGGCCTCTTATTGCGGGGCGATTTGCGAGGCGATTTGCGAGGCGACGGCTAAAACACATTATTTAAGGCACATGACCAAAAAGGAGAAACCCGATGGCACCCATACCACAAGGCGGAACAGTTGCAGTAACCGGTAGCGCGGGGTTCATCGGTGGTTGGGTCGTGAGGCTGCTTCTCGACGAGGGATATCGGGTACGAGCCTGCGTTCGAGACACAAACGACGCCAGCAAAACAGATTTTTTGAAATCGATGCCTGGATACGCTTCAGGCCGTCTGACGCTACACGCGGCAAACTTAGATGAACCTGGATGTTTTGACGAGATATTCAAAGGCTGCCAGGGGGTCGCGCACCTTTCTCACGTCTCAACTTACGATGATCAAGACTATGTCAAAAAGGTCTGCGATCACATCATCAATAGTGTGAACCAATCTGAGACCGTCAATCGAGTCGTGGTCACCTCGAGTATTGCAGCGGTAATTTCCGAGCAAGATATCCAAGAATTGGTGCGCCGACCGGTTCTCTATGAGGATCGCTATCCCGATGAGCAGAACCCGAGACGCTCCCCAGAACGTGGGCAAGGTTACTCAATGGGCAAAGTGCTCGCAGAGAGAGTGTTTGCTGAAGCAGCAGAAGCGAGTGGTCGCTGGGATGCAATCACCTGTTGCCCGGGCGATAATGTTGGGCCGATTCTCTCGGCCCACCAAAAAAATGGCGGCCCCTGGCAGCATCATATAGAAACCATGTTGCTCGGTGAATATACGCAAAATGTCATTGGCGCCTATCGTGCCTGGTTCACCGTGGACGTCAGAGACACCGCAGAGGCGCACATCCGAATGCTTGAAAGCGTCAACGTAGTCAATGGAGAGCGTTTCATTGCCTGGTCCACCGACACCCGAAACGTCGAGGACGTCTGCGCCAGTATTGATCGTCTTCTACCAGAGTTAGGATTCGCGGGCGCAAAGCTTCACGACCCGCTGCCCGAGAAAGTCCAAGCTAAAGAAGCCATGTTCCGAGCGATTTGGGGAGGCTGCGAGTTACGCAATGATCGCATCAGAGAGACCCTGGGCATGGAGTTTCGACCCCTCGATGTTTCTATTCGCGATTGCGTGGAGTCACTCTTGTCGGTGGCAGGGGTTGACCCCGTCCGA
>Ga0209631_10000776_pt1 | contig 42776 bp, 28 predicted proteins | sample COG_08_FD_184752 | JGI IMG/M metagenome (GOLD analysis project Ga0209631, IMG submission 184752) | Pelagic Microbial community sample from North Sea - COGITO 998_met_08 (SPAdes) (version 2) | ecosystem: Environmental > Aquatic > Marine > Neritic zone/Coastal water | place: Helgoland, sampling... | reverse complement strand
AAATACAAGTCAAGAATTAACAAATGCTGTTGAAGAATTTGAAAAAAAGTAATAATGGGTAAAAACCATAAAAAACTTTTAAATAACCTGGAAGATATCAGAAAATCTGCTGGCTTAACTCAGCATGAACTATCAATTAAAGCAGAGGTTTCTAGAAAAAGTATTAACGCTATAGAAAACGGCGTTTATGTGCCTTCGACAGTACTCGCTTTAAAAATTGCAAAAACTCTAAATTGTAAAATTGAAGCATTATTTCAATTACCTTAAAATCAAAGAAAGTATTAAATAAAAAACCCCACGAAGTTGAGTGGGGTTTTTTATTTTGTGGGCGCTAAGGGATTCGAACCCCTGACCCCTTGGGTGTAAACCAAGTGCTCTGAACCAACTGAGCTAAGCGCCCTAAAACGAAGGCAAATATAATATAAATATTTAATCAAAGGCTAAATCATTAATAATATCTTTTTCTACTATTTTAAGATATTTTTCTCTCTTTTTTTGAGATACAAAAGGAACAGACCAAAATTGTCTGGTTTTAGTAAATAAAGAAAATCTCCAACCAAAAACAAACGTATATACACCCATAACCAATCTTAATTTTACAGAATTAAGATACAAGGTCAATACTGGGATTGCTGGAGCACCATGGGTTACATAAGTTCGTACTTTTTTATTTTTTAAAAATGGCTTTGGGTAAGCATACAATTTTGTAATATTTACAAATTCATATGCAAATCCTGGTTCAAATACTTCATCAAAAAATATTTCCATTCTCGGTGTTAATCTGAACCACCATACAGGTGAAATAAAGTAAATTCTTTCTGACCAAGTAACTAAATCTTGATATTTTTTAATTAATTTTTTTCTTGGTCTAGTAAAACTATCCCTGTACAAATCAATGACCTCTATTTCTTCATTATTTTTAGATAAGCTATTTTTTACAGTCTTAAAAATACCACTGTAACAAAATGATTCAATATTTGGATGACCTACAATAATTAAGTTTTTCATAATTAATTTATAAATTCAAAACTAATGCCATAAATTTAAATTGATTATAATGTTGAAAATAGCCCATGATATTATTTATAGACATCCACTGGATAAAAACCATAGGTTTCCGATGGAAAAGTATGATTTAATTCCTATTCAATTAATTAAAGAAAAAACTTGTAATCCTAATAATTTTTTTGTTCCAAAAAATTTGAGTGATCAAAATGTTTTAATAACGCATCAAAAAGAATACTATGAAAAATTATGTTCACTTAGTTTAAGTAAAAAAGAAATCAGACCAATTGGATTTCCAATGAGCAGAGAATTAATTACAAGAGAAAAAAAAATAGCGCAGGGAACAATTGAATGTTCAGATTTTTCAATTAACAATGGAATATCTATGAACATAGCTGGTGGCACCCACCATGCTTTCTATGACAAAGGAGAAGGGTTTTGTATGTTGAATGATCAAGCTATAGCAGCAAATTATTTATTGAATAATAGTTTTATAAAAAAAATTTTAATAATTGATTTAGATGTTCATCAAGGAAACGGTACAGCATCTATTTTTAGAAATAATCCTAATGTGTTTACATTATCTTTTCATGGTCAAAAAAATTATCCTTTCAGAAAAGAAAATAGTGATTTAGATTTTGGATTTGATGATTTTACTAATGATGCGTTTTATTTAAAAAAATTAAAAGAAATTATTCCAAGAGTGATTGATAATTTCCAACCCGATTTTATTTATTATTTAGCCGGTGTAGATGTTTTAAAAAACGATAAGCTTGGCAGATTATCATTAACAATTAAAGGATGTTTAGAAAGGGATAAGTTTATTTTAAATTCGTGTAAAAAAAATAATATTCCAGTTCAAATTAGTATGGGTGGAGGATATTCTATTAATATTGAAGAGATAATAGAAGCTCATTCAAATACATTTAGATTAGCGCAAGAGATTTATTTTTGAAAAAATTAAAATATATAAAACTTTATTTATTCAATTAATCCATCTATATCATATTTTGAGACAAAATCCCAAATTAATTGCCCGGTGTTTTTACCATTAAAATCATTACTAAACCAAACGTGTTCACCACCAATAATTTTATAATGTTCTACTGAAACATTATTATCTCCATTTTCATATTTGTAACTAATTATTGAAGTACCGTTATCATCAATATTATTTGTAATTGAGTTAGTATTAGTTTTATTAAAATTTACCCAAAAATTAATAACAGATTCTACAGAATTATAAACCCCATCTCCATCATAATAGTCAGTTGTTCCATGGAATTTTATTAATGGAATTGAGTGAGCAGGAGTGCATTCGGACTCAGAGACTGAACTGGTCGATTGAAGCATGTATCCTGAAACTGAACCAATAGCAGCTATTAAATTACTTTTATAGCAAGCCAAAGCGTAACTCATCATGCCGCCATTTGAATAACCAACAGAGTAAACTCTTTTTGAATCTATTAAATTATCATTATTTAATTTATTAATTAAAGCTTCAATAAAACCTAAATCATCAACATCACTTTTGTTGTCTCCTCCGTTCAGTGCAGCATTCCAATGAGGAGAACCGTCCAAATCAGTGCCTTGTGGATATACTAAAATAAAATTCTCTGTATCGGCAGTAGATGTCATATTAGTGTACGACATATAATCACCAGCCTGTCCACCAAATCCATGAAAATTTAACAAAAGTGGTAATTTTGAAGTACCATCATAACCTTGAGGAGTATAAATAACATATTTCCTTTCTAAACCATTATGGGTGATAGTTTCAATCGGACCATCATAATAAGAGCTACCATCCTTATCATAACTATCTTTTTCAAATACATCGCTTGAGCAAGAAAAAGAAAAAATTAAAGTAACTAATAAAATAAAATTTTTCATATTAAAATTATTTCAAAAAATGTACCAAGATCATAAAATTTCAGCTACTACGAAATTGCTTCCTCCAATAAATAGAAGATCATTTTTATTACAATTAAATAAAGCAGATTTATAAGCATCTTTCACATTATTGTAAAAAGTAGAATTTAATTTATTTGCATTCGAATAGTTTTTTAATTCTTTAATGTCTAAGCCTCTACTTATATTTGGAGAACAAAAATAAAATTCTGCAGATTTTGGAAATAAATCTAATATTTTTTTAAAATCTTTTCCCTTAACAAAGCCTAAAACCAATCTTAACTTTTGATGTTTTATTGATTTTATGTGACTATATATTTCATTAAATGCTTCTATATTATGACCTACATCACAAATAACAAGAGGCTCTTTATTGATAACTTGAAACCTTCCTATCAAACCAGTATTATTAACTACGTTTAAAAGTCCATTTTTTATTATTGAGTCTGAAAATTTAAATTCCTTTAGCAAGGATAAAACTTTTAAAACTCCTGATATATTTTTATTTTGAAAATTTCCCCTTAAATCTGTTTTAAATTTTATGTTATTGTCTGACAGAAAAATATTAGAGTTTAAATTTTTTGCTGTTTTCTTAAAAACTGAAAACACTTCTCTTTGATATTGGCTTATAACTACTGGTACTTCATTTTTAATTATGCCAGCTTTTTCCATTGCAATCTCTGTAAGACTATCACCCAAAAACTCTTTGTGATCCAATCCTATATTTGTTATTAAACTAATTAAAGGTTTAATAATATTTGTTGCATCTAACCTACCCCCTAGTCCTGTTTCGATAACTGCTATGTCAACTTTTGATTTTGAAAAAAATTTGAAAGCCATTGCCACAGTCATTTCAAAAAATGAGATTTTATTAGCTAAAAAAAAATCTTTATTGTTTTCAACAAAGTCTACTACAAATTTTTTGTTAACTTTTTTTCCATTTAGTTTTATTCTTTCTCTAAAATCCTTTAAATGTGGAGAAGTGTATAATCCAACTCTATAGCCTGCTTCTTGTAAAACAGATGAAATCATGTGTGAAGATGATCCTTTACCATTTGTACCTGCAACATGAATGGATTTAAAATTATTTTGTGGATTATCTAGGTGGTTACAAACCCTAATTATAGGTTTTAAATCAACTTTGTATTTAAAAAACCCATCAACTTGATAAACAGGTAGTTGGTCAAATAGCCAATTAACTGTTTGTGGATAGTCCATGATTTTTAAAGAACAAAATCTCTAAGTAACATAAATGTACCATAGCCTGATAAGAATCCGATTAGGGCTAGAATAGCAATTTTTTTTAAGTACCAAAAAAAGTCAATCTTTTCCATACCCATAGCAACTACTCCAGCTGCAGAACCAATTATAAGCATACTACCACCAGTTCCTGCTGAAAAAGCTAATGCGTGCCATAATGGATCATCAATTAAATTTGGAAACATTCCCATTGAAGCAGCAACCAATGGAACATTATCAATTATAGCTGATAAAAATCCAAATAATATCATCAAAACATCTGTGTTTGGAAATATCTCTGTTAAATAGCCAGCAAAATTAAATAGAATTCCTAAGGATTCTAATGCGCCTACAGCTAATAAAATTCCCAAGAAAAACAAGATACTAGGAAGTTCTATTTTTGAAAGTGAGTGATGAACAGGACTATGATGAGCAACTGCATCGCTTTCAGAATCAACATTAGAAATATTAATTTTTTTGTTCGATAAAACTTCAGCTATGGTAGCAACAAATGCTAAAGAGAGCATCATTCCAACATAAGGTGGGAGATGAGTAATAACTTTAAAAAATGGGACAAATAGTATTGAACCCAAACCTAAAAATAGCATTTTATTTCCATGAGGATTATTTTCTTCACTAATTTCAGTTACTTCCAAATCACCTTTGAAAATACTAAATCTAGAGGCAACTATAAATGGAACTATCATACAAACCAAAGAAGGAATTATCAAATACTTAACAAGATTAATTTCACTCACTTTGTTTCCAATCCATAACATGGTAGTGGTAATATCGCCAATTGGAGACCATGCTCCTCCTGCATTAGCAGCTATAATGATTAATCCAGCATACCACAATTTAAGTGACCTTACTTTTACAAGTTTTTGAAGAAGTGTGATTAATACAATTGTTGCAGTAAGGTTATCAATTATAGCAGATAATACAAAAGCTAAAAAACCAAAAATCCATAGAATTTTCACCTTACTTCTAGTCTTGATAACTTGTTTAATTCCAGAGAAACCATCAAAATAATCGATAATTTCTACTATTGTCATCGCTCCCAAAAGAAATATTAGAATTTCCGCTGTTTTGCCTAAATGATGCAAAAGAACCTCTTCGATGTGAGTTGGTTCAAGTTTTAATAATTCTAAATTAATATCATAAACATCCAAATGATTAAGAGCAATAATAGCCCAAAGAATTCCCATCATTGCCAATGCAGGGATTAATTTATCAATCTTAATCGTGTGTTCAAGTGTTATTAAAAGATAACCCAAAACAAATACTCCTATAATTATTATTTCCATCATTTTAAATATTAGGCCCAAAAGTATAAAAAAAAATAAAGAAAGTCATATTGGTCAAAAATTATGAAATTCTTAATTTAAAAGAAGAAAAATAGCATATCATCAATATTAAGGATTTTAATTATCAACTTTATATAATTAGAGCATTTGACATACAATCACGCTCTTAGGCATATTTTATGTATTATCTTTGTAAGTTCCAATTAATACTTTTATGCTGCCTAAAAAACAAGGTTTATACTCCCCTGAATACGAGCACGATAATTGTGGTGCTGGTTTTATTTGTAGCCTCAGAGGAGAGAAAACAAATAACATAATTCCAAAAGCTTTAAATATATTAACATGTTTGGAGCACAGGGGTGCTGTTAGTTCAGATGGTAAAACAGGAGATGGAGCTGGAATATTAATTGAAATTCCACACGATTTTTTTACAAAACAATGTAATTTTGAACTTCCGGATTCATACCAATATGCTGTTGGAATGGTTTTTCTTCCACAAAAGATAAATCAGTTAAACTATTGTGTTGAAATCTTTGAAAAAGAAATAACCAAACAAGGTTTAGACATCTTGGGATGGAGAACTGTTCCTGTAAATTCAAAGGTTGTTGGGTCAATTGCAGCAAAAACTCAACCAATCATTAAACAAGTTTTTATTGGAAAAAATAATACTCAATTAACAGATATTGAGTTTAATACAAAATTATTTATTGCTAGAAAAATTGCTGAAAATGAAATATACAATAGTGTATTACATCAAAAAAATTATTTCTATTTTTCAAGTTTACACAACAGAACATTAATTTACAAAGGGCTTTTAATTCCTGAAGACATTGATCGTTTTTATTTGGATCTTAAAGACCCTGATTTAGTAACTCGCCTTGCTCTTGTTCATCAAAGATTTTCCACTAATACTTTTCCAACATGGGACTTAGCTCAGCCTTTCAGATACATGTGTCACAATGGAGAAATAAACACAATTAAAGGAAATGTTACTAGAATGAATTCAAGAGAAGAACTTATGAAAAGTGAATTCATTGGTGAGGACATTTCTAAAATTTTTCCAACAATTTTAAAGGGTAAGTCAGATTCTGCACAAATGGATATGGTTGTAGAGTTGTTACTGACAACAGGTAGATCTCTTCCAGAAATTATGATGATGATGGTTCCTGAAGCATGGGAAAAACATAAATCTATGTCAGATGAAAAAAAGGCATTTTACGAATTTAACTCAAGTATAATGGAACCTTGGGATGGCCCAGCATCAATTCCATTTACAGACGGAAAATATATTGGTGCTTTATTGGATAGAAATGGACTAAGACCATCTAGATATACTGTAACCAAAGATGGTTATGTAGTTATGTCATCTGAAACTGGAGTTGTGGATATAGAACCTAAAAATGTTCAATCTCACGGTAGACTTGAACCTGGAAAAATGTTTTTAGTTGATATGAATGAAGGAAGGATTATAGAGGATGAAGAGATTAAAAATAGTATTGTCAATAAATATCCATACAGAAAATGGATAAATCAAAATGTTCTTCCATTAAAAGATGTTCCATATACTGGCAATAAAACTCCTAAAGAAAAAGTTGATTTTGAAACAAGATTGAGAATTTTTGGTTACACACAAGAAGACTTGAAAACCATAATACTTCCAATGTGTTCTTCTGGAAAAGAAGCTATTGGTTCAATGGGATCTGATACACCTCTTGCAGTATTATCTACTAAACCACAGTTATTGTTTAACTATTTCAAGCAGCTTTTTGCCCAAGTAACTAATCCTCCACTTGATGGAATAAGAGAAGAAATAGTTACTGATACTGGACTTGGAATTGGAAGTGATTTCAACATTTTTGATATAGTTCCTGATCATTGTAAAAAACTAAAAATCAACAATCCGATTATTTCAAATGAAGATTTAGATAAAATAAAATTTATAAAAAATAAAAACTTCAAAACGGCGTCAGTAAATGCCCTATACGACGTTATTAAAGGTCACAATGGAATTGAAGAAGCACTAGATAAAATGGTCAATGACGTTAAATCTTTTGTTGAAGATGGATATAATATTATAATAATAAGTGATCGAGGGGTAACAAAAGAAAAAGGAGCAATTCCAATTCTATTAGCTTGTTCAAATGTTCATCACGTTTTAATGAAAGCTAAAAAAAGATCCAAGTTTGGAATAGTCATAGAATCATCTGAACCAAGAGAACCTCATCATTTTTCAATGTTATTTGGTTATGGAGCAAGTGCCATAAATCCGTACTTAGTAAATGAAGTAATTGAATATCATCATTCTAAAGGTGCTTTCGGAGATCTATCATTAAAAGAATCTATCTATAACTATAACAAAGGAATTGATAAAGGTATTCTGAAGGTTATGAATAAAATTGGTATTTCCACTCTACATTCGTACCGTGGAGCTCAGATTTTTGAAGCATTAGGTCTTAGAGAAAGTTTCACTGAAAAGTATTTTTCTAATACTCCTACGAGAATTGAAGGGATAGGTTTGTATAGCCTTGAAAAAGAACTTTCCAAAAGACATTCTGATGCTTTTAACCACAAAAATAAATTTGTAAGCTTAGAAATTGGGGGAAACTACCGCTGGAGAAGAAATGGAGAAGCTCATCTTTTAAATCCATCTACTATCTCAAAATTACAACAAGCAGTAAAAGAAGATAAAATTGAAACTTATAAAGTTTATTCAGATTTAATCAATAATCAAAATAAACAATTGATGACCATTAGAGGAATGTTCAAACTTGTTGATTTTGATCCTATTCCAATCGAAGAAGTTGAACCTTGGACCGAAATTGTAAAACGATTTAAGACAGGTGCTATGTCATATGGCTCAATAAGTAAAGAGGCACATGAAAACTTAGCCATTGCGATGAATAGAATCGGGGGGAAAAGTAATTCAGGTGAAGGAGGAGAAGATTCTAGCAGATTTATTAAGGATAAAAATGGTGTTTGGAAAAATAGTGCAATAAAGCAAGTTGCATCTGGTAGATTTGGTGTAAGCTCTCACTATTTAAGCAGTGCTAAAGAAATTCAAATCAAAATGGCTCAAGGGGCAAAACCTGGTGAAGGCGGACAATTACCTGGTCCAAAAGTAAATCCAATGATTGCTGCGGTCAGAAATTCAACACCTTATGTAGGTTTGATTTCTCCTCCTCCCCATCATGATATTTATTCAATTGAAGATTTATCTCAACTAATTTATGATTTAAAAAATGCAAATAGAGAAGCCAGAATCAACGTAAAATTAGTTTCTGAAGTTGGTGTTGGTACAATTGCAGCTGGTGTTGCAAAAGCTAAAGCAGATGTTATTTTAATTTCTGGTTTCGATGGAGGAACTGGTGCTTCTCCCTTAACGTCATTAAAACATGCGGGTCTCCCTTGGGAGTTAGGAATTGCTGAGGCACAACAAACTCTCGTAATGAACGATTTAAGAGGAAGAGTTGTAATTGAATGTGATGGGCAATTAAAAACTGGGAGAGATGTAGCTATTGCATGTTTATTAGGTGCTGAAGAATTTGGTTTTTCCACTGCTCCATTAGTAGCGTCAGGATGTATTATGATGAGGGCATGCCATTTAAATACTTGTCCTGTTGGTATAGCTACTCAAGATCCTGAATTAAGAAAAAACTTTAAAGGAAAGCCGGAACATGTAATCAACTTCATGTACTTTGTTGCAGAAGAACTTAGGGAAATAATGGCTCAATTAGGTTTTAGAACAGTTGATGAAATGGTAGGCCAAAGCCAAAAAATTAATATGGAGGATGCTATTAAAAACTACAAAACTAAAGGAATTAATTTGTCTAAGATTCTTTACAAACCGAACGTTCCTTATAATACTCCACTAAAAAACATCACTACTCAAGATCATAATTTAGAAAATGTTATTGATTTTAAAATTTTAAAAGAAGCTAAACTCGCTATAGAGAAAAAGATAAAAATGAGTTTATCATATAAAATTAAAAATACAGACAGAACAGTTGGAACAATTCTAAGTAACGAAATTTCAAAACTATATGGCGCAAAAGGGCTTCCAAAAGACACATTGGAATTGAATTTTAAGGGAGCTGCCGGTCAAAGTTTTGGTGCTTTTGGAACACATGGTCTTTCTCTAATTGTTGATGGAAACACTAATGATTATTTTGGCAAAGGATTATCAGGTGCTAAGATAATTGTTAAAGTTCCAAAAGAGGCTGACTTTAAATCAGAAGAAAATATAATAACAGGAAATGTTGCATTATATGGTGCAACAGCTGGAGAAGCTTATATAAATGGTATTGCTGGTGAAAGATTCTGTGTTAGAAATTCTGGAGCTCAAGCTGTTGTTGAAGGTGTTGGTGATCATGGATGTGAGTATATGACAGGTGGAACAGCCATCATTCTTGGGGACATTGGAAGAAATTTTGCTGCTGGTATGAGTGGTGGAACCGCTTATATTTACAAGACACAGAATTTTGATAAAAGAAACTTTAATATTGAAATGATAGAATTTGAAAATCCTTCAAATCAAGATTTAGATTTAATCAAAACACTAATTGAAAATCACTTTACTTATACATCAAGTAAAGTGGCAGAAAAAATTCTAAATAATTGGAAAAAAGAATCATCAAATTTTGTTAAAATAATGCCAACAGAGTATAAACTAGCCCTGGAAAAAATGGCAAAAGAAAAAATTGACGAAATAGTAAATTAATTTTCATGGGTAAATTAAAAGGATTTATTGAATATGAAAGAACGGATGAAGGATTAATACCCGTCAAGAAAAGAGTAAAAAATTATAAAGAATTTACTCTTAAACCCTCTGATGATAAACTGAAGGAACAAGGTGGAAGATGTATGGACTGTGGTGTTCCATTTTGTCATTCTGGCTGTCCTTTAGGAAATTTAATTCCTGATTTTAATGATGCCGTATATAATAATGAATGGGAAAAGGCTTTATATCTACTACACTCTACAAATAATTTTCCTGAATTTACTGGAAGATTATGTCCTGCCCCATGTGAAGCGGCTTGTGTTTTGGGAATTATAAATCCACCTGTTTCAATTGAAATGATTGAAAAGTATATCGTTGAAAGAGGTTTCAAAGAAGGGTGGATTAAACCAAATCCACCCTCTCAAAGAACTAGCAAAAAAATTGCAGTAGTTGGTTCTGGTCCTGCAGGACTTGCAGCTGCTCAACAATTAAATAAAGCAGGGCACACTATACATGTTTTTGAGAGAGATCAAAAAATAGGAGGTTTATTAAGATATGGTATTCCTGATTTCAAAATGGAAAAACATATTATCGACAGAAGATTATCAATTTTAGAAAAAGAGGGTATTAAATTTTTCCCAAATACTGAGGTTGGAAAAGATTTAACTTGTGATAAATTAAAAAAATACGACTCTATTGTTTTATGTGGAGGAGCAACCATCAAAAGAAATCTACCAATAAAAGGATCTGATCTAAAGGGAGTAAAACAAGCAATGGAATTTTTAACACTTCAAAATGAAGTAGTTGATGGATTAAACAAGACAAAAAAATCTTTAAATGCAAAAGGTAAACATGTAATAGTGATTGGTGGAGGTGACACTGGATCTGATTGTATTGGAACCTCAAATAGACAAGAGGCTAAATCGGTAACTAATTTCGAAATAATGCCAAAGCCAAGTAAAGATAGATCTGATGAAAATCCATGGCCATACTGGCCATTTAAACTAAAAACAACCTCTTCTCACGAAGAAGGGATTCATCGTGAATGGAGTATTTTAACTAAAGAATTTGTTGGAGATAGTAAAGGAAATGTAAAAAGTTTAAAAACAATTGAGGTCGAATGGATTAAAGAAGATGGAAAAAGACCACAGCTAAAAGAAATTGATGGATCCGAAAAACTATGGCCATGTGATTTAGCTCTGCTTGCTTTAGGGTTTACTGGCCACGAACCAGATTTAATTGATAAATTAAATTTAGAAACTAACGAAAATCAACAAATTAAAACAAAAAACTATCAGACAAGTATTCCCAATATTTTCTCTGCTGGTGATATGAGAAGAGGTCAATCACTTATTGTATGGGCAATTTCCGAAGGAAGAGAAGCTGCATACCAAGTTGATAAATTTTTAATGGGGTCATCCAAACTTGAAACTAAAGAAAAAGGTGACCTTCCTTTAGTTAGATAATATTATTAGTTAAAGAAATTCCATATTAATCCAAATCTTATTATAAAATCCCTGTATGGATATGAAGGAGTAGAATAAAAATTATTACCTGTTATAGTCGAATTAATATGTTCAGCCTTTAAAAATAGTCGAGTTCTTTTAATCCTTGCATTAACAAAAACATCTATCATTGGAAAATTTCCAATTTTCTTATCATTTTGAACATGAAAAGAGCTTATTAAAGGATTGTATTCATTGGCATAATACTTTGAAAAATACTTGAAAGTTAATCCTGTTTGTAAAAACATAGCTCTTTTAAAAACATGGTCTGAAAAATAAATAGTGTTTCTAAAAATATAATTTGGTAAGTTTAATATATTCTGATCTTGATCAACGTTTTGAAAAATAAATGTATTATCTAATCCAAATTTTCCAAATTTAAATTCCTTTTGCCATTTTAATTTTAAATAATTAATTGAATTAGTATGTTGATTAACTTTAGGAATTAATTTTAAATCTTGATCATCATTTAATGTAGATTTATCTTTTAAATCAAAATAGGTGAAATTATCAATTTTAGTGAAATCAAAATTCAAAGAACCAAAAGTTCTAGAATTAAATTCTAAATTAATATTATTGATTTTAACTGAGTTCAATTTATTTGCCCATCTAATCTCTGAATAATTACTTTCAAAAAGTTCAAAATACAAACCAGGATGTTTATTTAATGTATTAAAACCTAAAGAATAATTAAAGTTTTTATTTTGTGATACTAAAACGATATTAATTAAGTCTCCCAGCCTATCTCCAAATAAATTTTTTTCTAATTTTCCACGCAACTCATGATTGAAAATGGTGTTTTCTAACTCAAATGAAATAGAATTTTCATTTTCATTAAAACCTAATTCAGATGAACTTAAGGCATTTGTTAAATAATTATAATTGTAGTTTAAATAAGAAACTTTGATATTTCCAAAAAACTTAGAGCTTAGATAAGTATAAAATTTATTGGACATGGTTTTAATTTGAGTCTTATCATTGATCGGAGTTGCAGAACTGCCATAAAACGGGGTAGGATTATTTTGTTCAAAAGCGTTATAAGTTGTCTCGTACTCAAATATGTGACCTATAAATAGAGAATTATTTTTTTTAGACTTTAATACCCTGAATTGATGATCTAAGAAAAACCTCTTGCTCAAAAAATGACTAATGGCATCTTCAAATTTCACAGAAAGTTTTGATCTTTCTGAAAACAAATTATCCTCAGATTCAAAATTATCTACAGATGAATTAGTTAATCCACCATTTTCTCTGTTTTCAAAATTTTGACTGACATAATGCGTTTTAAATTTATATTTTTCATTAATTGAGTTATAATTAGATGTAAAACGAAATTTCTTAAGTCCAGATAATATATTTTGATAATTTCCCAGAGACCTCATTCCTTTGAATGATATTGAAAAATTAAAATTTTCAGATGTATTGGTTGAAAACAGAACATCAGTAAATTGACCTTGTTTCATTACTGATTTAAATAATAGTTCAGTTAGTGGAGTAGGCACTTTATAATATTTTACTTCGCTTGATTTTAAGTAGGCATGTTGTTTAGAAGAAAAACTTGAAAATGGCAATGATGACTTTTCGTAGCCATAAGTTAAGGAATTATAAGACTGTCCAAAGTTTGAAAATTTTAATTTTTCTAAATTATCTTTTCTTAAATAATTGAACTTATAATATTTTTTTAAAGTTAAAGATGTGTCAACTACAGTTGAATCTCCCTTTTGATCAAAAATTAAGTATTTATTTATGGGTGGAGTTTTTTCTTTGGAGATGGAATCATTTTGCGTTTCCATACTTCTTGATAAAGAACTAAGATCAGAAGCTTCTTGACTGTATAAAAAATTCAATTTTAATAATAGAAATAATATAAAGTAATAAATCTTCATTTTTCTGTTTGATTCAAAGTTATTCATTTCATTTAATTATTTTAAAATTTTTAATTTTATTAATTATGTTAATCAATTCCTTTTCGAAACTTTTAGAATGTGGTACAGATGAGGCTGGTAGAGGATGTTTAGCAGGTCCAGTTACAGCTGCCGCAGTAATTCTTCCTAAAGATTTTAAAAACAGTGAATTAACAGATTCTAAAAAACTCTCAGAACTCAAGAGAAACAGGTTAAAAAAAATAATAATTGAGAAGGCAATTGACTACTCAATAGTTCATATAGATGTAAAAACTATTGATAGAATAAATATTTTAAATGCGTCCATACAAGCTATGAACAAAGCTATACTTAATCTCAAAACTAAACCTGAGTTTATTTTGGTAGATGGAAATAGATTTAATACCAAACTTAAAATCCCTTTTAAATGCATTATTAAAGGGGATTCAAAATATATGAATATTGCCGCAGCCTCTATTTTAGCGAAGACATCAAGAGACGAATTAATGAAAACTATGTCAATTCAAAACGTCAACTATAAATGGGATAAAAATAATGGGTACCCAACAAAAGAACATAGAAAAGCAATTTTAAAATTTGGTGTTACAAAACATCACAGAAAAAGTTTTAAGTTACTTTAAATTAAGTGAATAGTTCATTACTTTTACCTCACAATTTATTATGAAAAAAAGTTGGATTATATTATTACTATTTCTTGCAGGTTGTCAACAAAATAACAATACTAATAGATTAATTGATCTTGTCCCCACTAACCCTGTACTTTTAATAAAAAATAATAATTATTCAGAAAAAAATTTAATAAATTTTAATCGAAACTTAAATAAAATTCTTAATGTCGATAATGATTCTATTTTATCAAAAATTGGTGATTCTGACATTTTAGTAAGTTATCATACAATTGGTAAAAACAAGATAACTCCAATTATCTTTTCCAAATCAAATACAAATTCAAAGTTTCAAAAAAATATTATTGATTCAATAGTTTATGATCGTCACATTATAAAAAGAATTGGTAACGATAATAATTTTTATTATTCAACATTGAAGAATGGTATACATATAGAATCAGAAAGTAAATTATTAATTGAAAATTCTATTAGAAATTCAAATCTTGTATTAAAAAATTCTAACAATGAATTAGAAGAGTTATATAATATATCAAATTCAAATATTACAATTTTTATATCAAAGGAATTAAAAGGTTTTGTGGATTCTGACAAATTAACTGACATAATAAATATTTCCAAATTATCAAACTGGTTTCAATTTGATGTTGAATTAAATAAAAATGGATTGACATTTAACGGTTTAGCGTTACTTAATGATTCTATTCCAAAAAATATTTCTTACTTAAATGGAACCAAGCCTAGTAAAAGTAATCTTAAAGACTTAATCCCTTACAATTTTTTAGAGTTTGAACGTTACAGTTTTAATTTTTATAATTATTTAGAAAATATTGAAAAAACGGAATCTATTACTCAAATAGGTAAATTAAAAACAGATTCTCTATTAATTGATATAAATGAGTTTGGAACATTAAACACAATCAAAGATTCTATTTTTCTAGTAAATTTTAAAGAAAATGAATTATTAGAAAGAAAAATTAATGAAATAAGTGATAGTCCTTACAATTACAGAGACTATGCAGTTTATTCGTTAAAAAAGAATATTTTAAATTTTGATAATTTATATTTCAATGATTATAAACTTAAACAAAACTTTGCAAGTATTTTAGGAAATAGATTAATTATTAGTCAATCAAAAGAAGAAATCGAAAGGTTTATAGTTAGTTTGTCGAGCAACTCCACTATTATTGATGAGGAAGGATACCTACAACTTGAGAGCAAAATTCCAACAAAAAATAATTATTTAAAACTATCTAATCTAAAAAATATAAAAAGCAGCATTTTAAAAAATCTAGATGTTTCAGTTGACGATTTTCCTTATATGATAAATTTGATAACATTAGATGAAAATTTAATTTACAATACTCATAGTGTTTTAAAAAATATTGTAAAACCTGATAAGAACAAAATAAATCTTGTAAATAATTTCAAAATTGAAAATAACATTATAAGCACACCAAAATTTGTTACAAATTATGTTACAAAAAAAAGAGAAATTATTTTTCAAGACGAGGAAAATCAATTATTTCTAATTTCTATTGATGGTGAATTAATTTGGAAAAAGGATATTGGAGCAAAAATTATTGGAGAAATAGTTCAAGTGGATCTTTATAAAAATGGAAGACTACAATATGCATTCAATACTACTGAGGACTTTCAAATCATTGATAAGAATAGTAATGTTGTAAAAAAAGTTAAAAACAAAAATAAATTAGGTCTTTCTGTCTTTGATTATGATAAAATAAAAAATTATAGATTTTTTCTTTTTGACAATAACATAAAAGTTATTAACTCAAAGATGAGAAATGTTAGTGGTTTTTCTAAAAAAAATTTAAAAGGTGAATTGACCAAAAGCCCAAAACATTTTAGAATTGGAAGTAAGGATTATCTAATTTTTAATGAAAATAATAAATTGATAATTACAGACAGGAGAGGTAATATCAGAATTGAAAATAAACTTAAAAACATCAACAATGAAATTTTTCTTAATAGTAATTATTTTACTACTATTGATTCTGAAAATAATATTATTAAAATAGGAACTGATGGTAAAATAATAAAAAATCCTTTACCCCTTGAAAGTAAATATTTAATTAATGCTGACAGAGATAATCTTGTTTACTTAAGCGAGAATATCTTAACAATAAATGAAAAAATCATTGAACTTAAATTTGGAGATTATTCTAAACCAAAAATTTTTAAAACTAAGTCAAATGATATAATTTCTATTAACGATAAACAAGAAAATAAAATTTATTTATTTGATTCTAACGCAAATATATTACCGAATTTTCCAATTTATGGATCAAGCTCTATAGATTATTTTGAAGACAAACTATTACAAAAATATATAACAACACTGGGAGAAAAAAATGAAATTTTAATTTATACCATTAATTAATTTCGCCGAAAAAATATTTTCGAAATTTTTAATTATTTTTTCTTTAACATCAGATTTATCCACTTGATTTGCTATCTCATTTGTAATAGAAGTAACTGACTTATTTGATATCCCACAAGGGATAATATTTTTGAAATAACTTAAATCATTATCTACATTTAAAGCAAATCCATGCATAGTAACCCAGCGACTGGCTTTTACTCCCATTGCACAAATTTTTCTTGCTGAGATTTGTTTAGGTTCTATCCAAACTCCAGTTTCATCAGGACTTCTTTCAGATTTTATTCCAAATTCATTTAATGTTTGAATTACAACCTCCTCTAGATATCTAAGATATTTATGAATGTCAGAGAAAAAATTATCTAGATCTAAAATTGGATAACAAACAATTTGACCTGGGCCGTGGCATGTAATATCTCCTCCTCGATTCGTATTAAAAAATTGAATCTCTTTTTTTTCTAAATCTTCTTTACTTAATAAAAGGTTATTAATATCACCACTTTTACCAAGAGTATACACATTGGGGTGTTCAACAAAAATTAGGTGATTTTGAGTAATTTCTTTATTAACTGACTTTCTATTTTTAAGTTTTTGATCAATAATTTTATTAAAAATTTTAGTTTGATAATCTACAGCTTGTTGATAATCTAATAAACCCAAATCATGTAAAACTATATCTCTATTCATTTATTATTATTTAAAATAACCAAAGCAGCAATAACACCAGGAACCCATCCGAAAAACGTAAGAATAAATACTATCATAATAGATCCACAACCTTTATCAATGACTGAAAGTGGTGGAAATAAGATTGAAAGAATCACTCTCCAAAAATTCAAATTTTTATTTTAATATTATTTAGTAAATATATTAATTATATGAAGATTCAAATACAGAGTTTCCTTTGAATTTGATTGATTATATTTGAATAAAATTCTAAATATGTTGTCTGAACAAGAGCAAATAAGAAGAGAGAAATTAAATAAACTAAAATCTTTAGGAATTAATCCTTTTCCTGCTAATCTATATCCAATTAATAATAATTCACTGGAAATTACTTCAAATTTTAAGGAGGATAAAGATGTAGTTGTGGCTGGAAGATTAATGTCACGAAGAATTCAAGGTAAAGCTAGTTTTGCTGAAATTCAGGATAGTAAAGGAAAAATTCAAGTTTATTTTAATCGAGACGAGATTTGCGAAGGAGAAGACAAAACAATGTACAATGAAGTTTATAAAAAACTTTTAGACATCGGTGATATTATTGGAATTGAAGGAAAATTGTTTACAACTCAAGTTGGCCAAAAAACAATCCTAGTGAAGAAATTTACTCTACTTAGTAAATCAATAAAACCCATACCACTTCCAAAAACAGATTCTGAAGGAAAAACTTACGACGAGTTCTCAGATCCCGAATTAAGATATAGACAACGATATGTTGATTTAATTGTTAATCCAAGTGTTAAAGAAACGTTTATCAAACGAACTAAGATTATTAATATCATAAGAAATTTTTTTAATGACAATGACTATTTGGAAGTTGAAACTCCAATACTTCAATCAATTCCTGGTGGTGCTTCTGCAAGACCTTTTGTAACACATCATAACGCTTTAAGTATTCCTCTTTATTTAAGAATTGCAAATGAACTATATCTAAAAAGATTAATTGTTGGTGGTTTTGATGGTGTTTATGAATTTGCTAAAGCTTTCAGAAATGAAGGAATGGATAGAACCCATAATCCTGAATTTACTATGGTCGAATTATATGTTGCTTATAAAGACTATTACTGGATGATGGAAATGACAGAATCTTTACTTGAAAAAGTTGCCTTAGAGTTGAATGGTTCTACTAAAGTAAAATTAAATGAAAAAGAAATAAATTTTAAAGCTCCATTTAAACGTATTAGCATTTTAGATTCAATCAAAGAACATACAGGTATAGATGTTTCTAAGATGAGTGAAAAAGAACTTTTTGAAACAGCAAAAAATTTGGAAATTGAAGTCGATGAAACGATGGGTAAAGGCAAACTAATTGATGAAATTTTTGGAGAAAAATGTGAACATAACTACTTACAACCAACATTTATAACTGATTATCCAAAAGAAATGAGTCCTTTAACAAAAGAGCATAGAGATAATCCTGAATTAACTGAAAGATTTGAACTACTAGTAAATGGAAAAGAACTCGCAAATGCATATTCTGAATTAAATGATCCAATTGATCAATTAGAAAGGTTTGAAGACCAATTAAAACTTTCTGAAAAAGGAGATGATGAAGCAATGTTCATAGACAACGATTTTATCAGAGCTCTTGAATATGGAATGCCACCAACGTCTGGAATAGGAATAGGAATTGATAGACTAGTAATGCTTTTCACAAATAACGTCTCAATCCAAGAAGTATTATTTTTCCCTCAAATGAAACCCGAAAGAAAGGGAGTTGAACTAAATGAAGAAGAAAAATCCCTTATGAATTTCATTAAAAATAATTCTCCTGTAGAATTATCATTAGCAAAAGCAGAGTCAGGCCTTTCAAATAAAAAATGGGATAAAGCAATTAAAAGTTTGACAAAAAATAAACTCGCTTCAGTAAAAAAAATAAATGACAAGTTAATCATTGAAGTCATTGAATAAACAATATTCAAACGTATCCATTGTTAGATTTTTTTTGTTAATTTATTATTAATCTTAAGTTTTTTATGATAATTTCTAACAAATATTCTCAATCTTTTAATATATTCGAAATATAATTTATAATAGTCTATGAAAAAATTATTTTACCTCCCGATTTTATTTACTCTTGTATTTTCTTTAGGAACAAATGCGCAGAAAAAGGATTCAACTGAAGAAGAAAAAAAACCAAAAAAAGAAAAAACTTATGAAGAAATAATCACTAAAGATGCAATTACTGATGATGGTTTGTTTAAAGTTCACAAAGTTAAAGACAAATACTATTATGAAATTGCTGACTCTTTATTGGGAAGAGATATGCTCATGGTGACAAGAATAGTTAAAATGGCAACCGAACTTCCATTAAATCGTCATAAAATGAGTGAACAAGTACTTAAATGGGAGAAATTTGATAATAATATTTTTTTAAAACAGGCATCTTATTCAAAATTTGCCAATGATTCATTACCTATTAGTATTGCTGTTTCTAATTCCAATTTTGAGCCAATAATTTCAAGCTTTAAAATAGCTGTAGAAAATAAAGAAAACAACTCTCATGTAATTGATGTTACTAGTTTATATAAGAGTGATATTAAAATATTTGGATTTCCACAATCTTCAAGAAAGGGGTATAAAATAACAAGTCTAGATTCTAAACTCTCATTTATTGAATCTATTAGAAGTTTTCCTTTAAATATTGAGACAAAACATATAAAAACTTATAAATCATCTAATTCAAGAAATGGACAAATTTCAATGGTTCTTAATAATTCAATGATATTGTTACCTAAAGAGCCCATGAAGAGAAGATATTTTGATCAAAGAGTTGGTTGGTTTACTAGTGCTCAAACAGATTATGGAATTGACAATCAAGAAGCTGAGACTGTAAGATATTTAGATAGATGGAGATTAGAAATTAAGGATGAAGATATTGATAAATTTAAAAATGGTGAATTAGTCGAACCAAAAAAGCCAATTGTATATTATCTTGACCCAGCAACCCCCGAAAAATGGAGAAAATATTTGAAAGACGGAATTGAAGATTGGAATGTAGCATTTGAAGCTGCTGGATTTAAAAATGCTGTAATTGTTAAATATCCTCCAACTAAGGAAGAAGATCCAGATTGGAGCCCCGAAGATGTTCGATATTCAACAGTAAGATATTTAGCTTCTCCTTCATTAAATGCCAATGGGCCACATGTAAGTGATCCAAGGTCGGGTGAAATCATTGAATCTGACATTAATTGGTACCATAACGTAATGAAGCTTTTAAGAAATTGGTATTTTGTTCAAACTGCTGCAGTAAACCCAGATTCAAGAGGAGTGGAATTTAAAAATGAAGTTATGGGTGAACTAATAAGATTTGTTTCATCTCATGAATTTGGTCATACTATTGGTCTACCTCACAATATGGGTAGCAGTAGCGCATACCCTGTTGATTCATTAAGATCAGCAAACTTTACTAAAAAGTATGGAACATCTCCGTCAATTATGGACTATGCTAGATTTAACTATGTAGCTCAACCTGGAGATGAAGGTGTTGCTTTAATGCCGTCCCAATGGAATACTCCAAATGTTGGAGTTTATGATATTTATTCGGTAAAATGGGGATATAAACCAATTTTAGATGTTTCTGTTGAAGAGGAAAAGTCTATTCTGAAAAGTTGGATTATGGAGAAAGCAAATGATTTAAAATATAGATTTGGTAGTGCTGGAATAGACCCCAGCTCTCAAACCGAAGATTTAGGTGATGATGCAGTTAAAGCCAGTGAATACGGTATTGCAAACCTAAAAAGAATAATGCCTAAACTTATGGAATGGACTACAAAGGATGGTGAAACATACACTGAATTAGGATATATGTATGGTCAAGTTTTAGGTCAATTTGGAAGATATATGGGACATGTTACCAATAACATTGGTGGAATTTATCAATATTATAAAACATCAGACCAAGATGGTGCTGTTTATACACACGTAAAAAAATCGTATCAGCAAAATTGTATGAATTTTTTACAGAACCAACTGTTTGAAACACCTGAATGGATGATTAACAAGGAAATACTTAATAAAATTGAATTTGCTGGTATAACTAACAGAATAAGAAGTACCCAATCTAGAACCTTAAATAGTTTATTAGATTTTGGTAAGATGGCTAGACTAATTGAAAATGAAGCTATAAATGGTAAAAACGCTTATTCATTGATTGAAATGATGACAGATTTAAGAAAGGGTATTTTTAATGAAGTTTATAAAAATAAAACTATTGATGTATATAGAAGAAATTTACAGCTAGCTTATTTAGATAGAATAAGTTACTTAATGAGCAATGAACAAGGTTCAACACCTTCATGGGCAAGAAATTACGTTACAAGTGTCAAAGTAAGTCAATCAGATATTAGAACTGTTGCAGCTAATCAATTAATTGAACTCAGAAAAGATTTAAAAAAGCATAAAAATAAATCTGATAAAATGACTAAAATGCATTTAGAAATGGTTCAGAATAAAATTTCTAGTATTCTAATAGGGAAACCTATTTAAAATGATTTTAAAACTTTCGTCAATGCATTTATAGTTAATTCAATATCTGAATAAGACAAAGCATCATTCAAAAAATAACTTTCAAATGCACTTGGAGGTAGATATATCCCCTCGTTAAGCATTCCATGAAAATATTTTTTGAATTTATCATTGTTCCCTTTTTGAGCAGTTTCAAAGTCTATCACCTCATCAGATGTAAAATGTAATGATATCATTGAGCCTAAACGATTTATTTTAAAGTCAACAGAGGTTTTTTCTAAGACTTTTATCATTTCTTTTTCTAAATACAAAGACTTTTCTTCTAAACTTTTATAAATACCATTATTTTCTTTAAGCTCAGTTAAAGTTGCAATTCCCGCTGACATAGCCAAAGGATTTCCACTTAATGTACCAGCTTGATAGACAGATCCCTCAGGGGATAATTCTTTCATAATTTCGTTTCTTGAAGCAAAAGCGCCAACTGGAAGTCCTCCTCCAATAACTTTTCCATAGGTAACAATATCAGCATTAACTCCTAACAATTCTTGAGCTCCACCAGAAGCTAATCTAAATCCAGTCATGACTTCATCAAATATTAATAGGATGTCATTTTTATCACACAAAACTCTTAAACCTTCAATAAATCCATCTTTAGGTACTATACAACCCATATTACCTGCTACAGGTTCTATTATTATCGCTGCTATTTCATTAATATTATTTTCTATAAGTCTTTCAACAAATTTTAAATTATTGTAAGGTGCGATGAGTGTGTCTTTTGCAGTCCCCTGTGTAACTCCTGGACTATTTGGCGTACCAAAAGTAACTACTCCACTACCTGCTTGAATTAAAAAAGAATCAGAATGTCCGTGGTAACAACCTGAAAATTTAACTATCTTATCTTTTTTAGTAAATCCTCTTGCAAGTCTAATTGCACTCATGCATGCCTCGGTACCAGAATTAACAAATCTTATTTTATCCATTCCCGGAGCCATAGACAAGGCTAGTTTTGCTAGGTCAGTTTCTAAACTTGTTGGCATTCCAAATGAAGTACCTTTTTTTGCAGTTTCAGAGATAGCATTTATTACTTTTTTGTGTGCATGTCCTAAAATCATTGGTCCCCATGATGAAATATAATCGATGTATTTATTATCATCTTCATCGTACACATAAGCTCCTAATGCTTTTGAGGCAAAAATTGGAGTGCCACCAACAGATTTAAATGCTCGAACAGGTGAATTTACACCTCCTGGAATATAATCTTTAGCTATTTTGAACAATTCACTACTTCTTTTATAAATCATCTTACTTTATAATTTTTAGGGTTTGACCTATACTTATTGTATTATTTTTAATATCATTTGTTTTAACTAATTCCGAAACAGAAATATTAAATTTTTTAGAAATTGAATATAAAGTATCACCTTTCTTTACAACATGTTTATTTTCTATTTTGTCTGATTTATTTTCCTGTATTTTTTCTTGTTGTTTTTTTGATATTTTTTTTTCTCTAGTTTTATTTAATGGTTTTTTGGAGCCATCTAATTTCCAAAGCTCATATCTTTCAATAATAGAAATTAGTTTTTCAGCATACTTAGGATCAGTAGCATAACCTGCTTTTTTTAATCCTTTTGCCCACTTAACATAATTCTTTTTACTGTACTTAAATAAAAAATTATACCTGTCCCTAGTTTCTAGAAAAATGGAGTGATCTCGATAGGATTTTTCAGGATTTTTATACTTTCTAAAACATTCTCCTTTTGCATCATCATCATGATATACTTTTTTACCATTCCATCCTTTGTGACACTTGATTCCAAAATGATTATTTGATTTTAAAGCTAATGTTCCCTTTCCTGCATTAGATTCTAATATACCTTGAGCCATAGTAATGCTAGCTGGAATATTATACTTATTCATTTCATTTATGGCAATTTTAGAATAAGTATTTACATACCAATGTGTTCTTTCTTCATTAGACATAGAATTGAAAAAACGGTTAACGGCTTTTACCGATTTATTTTTTATTTTTTTAGGATTTTTATCTCTGTAGGAAACTTTTTTAACTCCACATGAACTAAAAAATAATAATAAAATTAAAGTGAGTAATTTATAGTTGCGCATTTTTTATTTTTTAGTGTTTTATTAAAACTTTCAACAGACTGCAGCCCTCCAGTGTTTACTATTAAAATTTTTTTTCCATAATTCCATTTATTCTGTTTTATTATTTCTAAAATTTTAAAGATCATTTTTGAATTATAGATTGGATCTAACTTGATTTTTGAATCATTATAAAATTTGTTAATAAATTGAATTAAGTTTTGATTTGACTTTGCATATCCTCCAAATAAGTCTTCATCAATTAATTTCCAGTTATTTTTATTTACAAATTTATTAATTACATTGATTATGTTACTATTTTTTAAAGCAGAAAATCCTAAAATTTTTTGTTTTTTTAAACTCGAATTGATTAATCCAGAAAAAGTTCCTCCAGAACCAACTGGCACACAAATAACATCGAAAAAATTTTTGTCACGTAGAGTTAATATTTCTTCGCATCCTAATATTCCTAAATCATTAGTTCCTCCCTCAGGTATTATAAAAGCATTATTATAATTTGAACTCAAATTCTTTAGAAAATTACTATCATTTCTAAATCTATATTTTTCTCTACTTATAAATTTAAATTCCATTCCATTATCAAAACACCTTTGAAGTGTTGAATTAAATGGTAATACTCCAAGCTCATCTCCTCTTACGAATGCTATTGTATTGATATTTTCAATTTTTGCTATATATGATACGGCCAGAAGATGATTTGAATAAGCACCACCAAAAGTAATTAAAGTAGAATTTTTATTTTTTTTAAATTTTTCAATATTGTACTTTAATTTTCTAAATTTATTTCCAGAGATAATAGGATGAATTAGGTCCTCTCTCTTCATGAAAATTTCAAATCCATCATCTTTTAAAAATGGCAACTTTAACTCAATATTTTCTGTTTTTATATTTTTAAAAAACGACATTCAATGTTAAATAAATATTTTCTATTAAATAAAAAAACATAAATTTAATTAAACAAAGGCACAAAATTTGCTATATATTAAATAAACTCAGTTATGACAAAGAAGATCAATTCAATTTTATTTACAATATTATTTTCACTTTCAATTTTAAGCTGCGGATCAATAAAAGTAGCATCTGATTATGATTCTGATGCTGATTTTTCTAATTATAAAACTTTTGCTTTTTATAAATCTGGAATTGATAAAGTTGAAATTTCTGACATTGATAAAAAAAGAATCCTAAAATCGATTCAAAATACTCTTTTAAATAAAGGTTTAACTATCGACGAAAATCCTGATATTTTAATAAATATTGCTACCAAATCCTCTGAAAATATTTATATAGACAACTCTTTTTACAGCCCATATTACACTGGTTGGTATCCATACTATGGTAGAGGTCATAGACAAGTGGCCTACTCAACATCTCAAGGTGCTCTGTACATAGATGTTATTGATACAAAATCTAAGCAATTAATTTGGCAAGGTAAAGGTATCGGAGTTTTGTCTTCTAAAAAATCTGATAGGGATGAACTAGTAAACAATTATGTAACTAAAATTCTTGAAGTTTATCCACCCGAAAAAAATATAGATTAAATTTATATAATTTTCAAAGCCTCTTGTAGTAATTCTCCTACACCTTGGATATTATTTCCGCTTGCACTTGCAAAAAATGGTTGACCCCCTCCTGAACCATTAATATGCTTTGAAAGGCTTTTAACAATTGTATTTGCATTGAAATTCTCTTCATTGACTATTTCCTTAGAAATATAACAAGTCAAATAAACTTTATCTTTATTTTTAGCAACCAGAACTAAAAAAATTTTATCATTTTTTTTACTGTAACTAAAAGATAAATTTTTCAACATCTCAGGGCTACAACCTATTTCCAAGCAACTTACATTTATACCATTTTTAATTAAAGAATTATTAGAGATTGTATTTAAATAAAACTCTATTAGTTCCTTATTAGCATTTTCAAGTTTTTTATTAAGTAAGTTATTTTGTGTCTTAATTTTATTAAGTGCTGAAACTAAATCTTTATCATTATTTAACATTGAAGATAATTGATCTAGTGTATTTAGTTTTTGTTCTAAAAAATCTTTAGCAACATTTCCACTAATAGCTTCTATCCTTCTAATACCACTTGATATTGCAGATTCTGATTTTATAATAAAGTTTTTAATTAATCCAGTATTTGCTACATGAGTACCACCACATAATTCATAAGAATTACCAAATTTTACAGACCTCACTACATCACCATATTTTTCTCCAAAAAGTGCAATTACACCATTTTTTATACAATCTTCATAGTTTGCTTCTCTGTTTTCTTCAAGTGGATGTTGTTCGTCGATCTTTTCATTTACAAGGTTTTGAATACTTGTAACTTGCTGACTAGTAAGTTTTTCATAATGAGAAAAATCAAATCTTAAATATTTTTCTGAAACCATAGATCCTTTCTGCTGGACATGGTCACCAAGAATCTTTCTGAGAGTATCATGTAATAAATGAGTTGAAGTGTGATTACATGAACTATCAAACCTTTTATCTTTATCTACGATAACTTCATAACTTGAGTTCAGATCATTTGGTAATTTTTTACACTCATGAATTATTGTATCATTTTCTTTAACAGTATTTTGAATCTCAATAATTTCATTTTTATCTAAAATCAGATGTCCCTTATCTCCAACCTGTCCACCTCCCTGAGGATAAAAGGGAGTAGAATCAAATACTAATTGAAAAACCGTATCTCCGTTTTTTGTTATTGATTTTCTGTATTTTAAAATTCTAATATTAGCTCTTAAATTATCATAACCTATAAATTCCGTTTCATTTGAATCTAAAACTGAAACCCACTCTTCATTTGAATTAACATGGGCAGCTTTAGATCTATTTTTTTGAGTATCTAATAAATTAATAAACTCCTTCTCATTATAATTTAAACCATTTTCTTTAAGAATCAACGCGGTCAAATCAATTGGAAATCCAAAAGTATCATATAACTCAAAGGCATCTGAGCCAGAAATAACTTTTGATTCACTACTTGAAATAATATCTTCTAGCTTAATTATTCCTTTATCCAAGGTTTTTAGAAAAGAGCTTTCTTCACTTAATATCACATTTTCAATAATCTTGAACTGTGAGTCAACCTCGGGAAAAATAGAAATATATTGTTCAGAAAATGTTTTGACCAGTTTGTATATAAATGGCTCTTTAAGATTTAAAAAAGTATATCCATACCTAACCGCTCTTCTAAGAATCCTTCTAATTACATATCCTGCCCCATTGTTTGACGGAAGTTGACCATCACATATAGAAAAAACGACAGCACGTAAATGATCAACAATAACTCTGAAAGCAATGTCAATATCACTACTACTACCATATTTAGAATTAGAAACTGATTCAAGTTTTTTAATCAGTGGAGTGAATACATCGGTATCATAATTAGATTTAACGTTTTGTAAAACCATGCATAGTCTTTCAAAACCCATTCCGGTATCAATATGTTTTGAGGGAAGATTTTCTAATTTACCATTCTTTCTTCTATTAAATTGTATGAAAACTAGATTCCAAATTTCGATAACTTCAGGATGATCTTTGTTTACTAAGTCCTTACCTGAAATTTTTAATTTTTCTTTTTCAGACCTTATATCGACATGAATTTCAGAGCAAGGACCACATGGACCTACATCACCCATTTCCCAAAAATTATCTTTTTTATTTCCTAAAATGATTTTTTCTTTGTCTACTATTTGGCTCCACAAGTCAAAAGCTTCCTGATCAAGCTCAGTTTTATCATCTTTTGACCCCTCAAAAACAGTGACATATAATGAATTTTTATCAATATTGTAAACATCTGTTAGTAGTTCCCAAGCCCATTCAATTGCTTCCTTTTTAAAGTAATCTCCAAAGCTCCAATTACCAAGCATTTCAAACATAGTGTGGTGGTAAGTATCTATCCCTACTTCCTCAAGATCGTTATGCTTTCCTGAAACTCTTAGACACTTTTGAGTATCGGCCACTCTACTATTAACTATTTTTGAATTTCCTAAAAAGTTATCTTTAAATTGATTCATACCAGCATTAGTAAACATTAATGTTGGATCATTTTTAATTACCATAGGAGCAGATTTAACAATCTGATGGTTTTTATTTTTAAAAAATTCTAGAAATGTAGATCTAACTTTACTCGACTTCATTAATTATTAAATTATTGATTTACATTAAAATAAACTATTTTATATCTTTACTAAATATTATCTTAACAATTTAAGGGTAAAAATACTATAATTTAATCAATGTTTAAGACCAAATATTATTACGATTCTAAAACTCTTTCCTACAGAAAGATTAAGGTTAGTAAGGGAGTTCAATTAAGAAATATTTTAGCTTTTCTTTTTGCCTCTGCATTTTTTGGAATTGTTGTTTTGTTGGTTCTACTTCAATCTCCCGTTCTGAACACACCTACTGAACTATCACAATCAAGAGAAATTTCTAATTATAAATTTCAGCTTGATTTGATGAATAAAAAACTTGATCAACTCAATATAGTTTTAGAAGAGATTGAACAAAGGGATAACAATATATATAGAGTACTGTTTGAAGCAAATCCAATTCCTAGCGAAGTAAGAAAAGCTGGTTTTGGAGGAGTAAATAGGTATGAAAATCTTGAGGGATTTGAAAATTCTGAATTAGTGATTGAAACCACTAAAAAAATTGAGATTTTAACAAAACAAATTGTTATTCAATCAAAATCTCTTGATGAAATTGAAAGGCTTGCTAGTGAGAAAGAAAAATTATTAGCCGCAATACCCTCGATTCAACCAATAAAAAAAGGAGATTTGACCAGAATGGCTTCAGGATATGGTTACAGAACTGATCCTTTCAACAAATCTAGAAAAATGCATTATGGAATGGATTTTACTGCACCAAGAGGAACTCCAATTTATGCTGCTAGTGATGGTAAAGTGACAAGAGCTGACTCCAGATCTACAGGATATGGAAAACACATAAGAATTGATCATGGATTTGGATACGTCACTCTATATGGTCACCTAAACAAGTATAATGTTCGAAGAGGTCAAAAGGTAAAAAAAGGAGATGTAATTGGGTTTGTCGGAAGTACTGGAAGATCTCAAGCTCCTCACCTCCATTATGAAGTTCATAAAGATAAAAAAAGAGTTAACCCTATTAATTTTTATTTAGGAAATTTAACGCCCGATGAATTTGATGATTTGTTAAAATTAGCTAATCAAGAAAATCAATCATTAGACTAATGCATGTAGATTTACCTCAAAAACTTTATTACAGTATTGGAGAAGTATCAAAAGCTTTTAATGTAAACGCTTCGCTTATTCGTTTTTGGGAAAAAGAATTTGAATACTTAAACCCAAAAAAAAATGTAAAAGGAACCAGAAGATATTCTTCAATGGATATTGAGAAACTTCAAGTTATTCATCACTTAGTAAAAGAAAAAGGATATACTCTGGAAGGGGCCAAAGATCAACTAAAAGTATTAAACAAGAACTTTGAAATAATAAAAAAGTTAGAAAAGATAAAAGTAAATTTAATTAACATTAAAAAAGAACTTTAATTTATTTTTTTCTGAAAAATATCCTAATAGGGGTTCCATTAAAGTCGTACATTTCCCTAATCTTATTCTCGATAAATCTTTTGTATGGATCCTTAATATATTGAGGAAGGTTACAAAAAAATGCAAATTGTGGGAACGATGATGGAAGTTGTGTACAAAATTTAATTTTAACATACTTTCCTTTATATGCTGGAGGTGGATTCTTTTCAATAATTGGAAGCATACAATCATTAAATTTTCTGGTGACAATTTTTTTAGATCTATTTTTATAAACTGTCATTGCCGTCTCAATAGCTTTAAAAATTCTTTGCTTTGTTATACTTGAAATAAAAACTATTGGCACATCAGTGAATGGCTCTAATTCTTTTCTTATTTCTTGCTCTATAATTTTAATTGTATTAGTTTTTTTATCAACTAGATCCCATTTGTTAACTAATATTACAATTCCTTTATTATTTCTAGCAGCTAACCAAAATATATTTTTTACTTGAGAATCAAAAGATCTTGTAGCATCAAAAATTATTAAACACACATCTGAATTTTCAATGGTTCTTATAGACCTTACTACTGAGTAAAATTCTACATCATCACTAATTTTTGATTTCTTTCTAATTCCTGCAGTATCAATTAATTTAAAATCAAAACCAAATCTATTAAAATGAGTATCAATGCTATCACGGGTTGTTCCTGCTAAATCTTTTACAACATATCGCTCTTCTCCAAGTAATGCATTAATAAATGACGATTTACCTGCATTAGGTCTCCCAACTACAGCAAAACCAGGGATCTCATCATTTTCAATGACAGATTCATCAGGCATTAATGAGGCCAAACAGTCTAATACCTCTCCTGTTCCTGATCCGTTAATTGCGCTAAAATTAAATGTCTTATCAAATCCAAGTGAGTGAAATTCAATAGAATCTAACTGTCTTTTAGAATTGTCTACTTTATTAACCGCCAGTACAACTTCTTTGCTAGATTTGTGTAAAAGTCTGGAGATTTCGTAATCCATCGAACTAACTCCCGTTTCAACATCAACAACAAATATTACTATATCAGCTTCTTCAATTGCTATCATAACTTGAGAATTAATTTCTTTTTCAAAATTATCTTCTCCTCCAAGCATGAAGCCTCCAGTGTCTATAACAGTAAATTCTTTTCCGTTCCAAAATGAATATCCGTAATGTCGATCTCTAGTAACTCCACTTTGAGAATCTACAATTGCATCTCTTTTTTGTATCAATCTGTTAAAAAAAGTAGATTTCCCAACATTTGGACGTCCTACAATAGCAACTATGGAACTCATTATGATTTTTTAAAGGTGTACAAAACTAAACTTTTATTTTAAAAACATTTAATTATTCTGGTAACCAAATTTTTTAAGTTTATTTTCATCTGATCTCCAGTTTTTATTGACCTTAACATGCAGGTCTAAAAACACTTTTTTACTAAAAAATTTTTCAAGATCAATTCTAGACACTGTTCCCAAATTCTTTATAGCGGAACCCTTATGACCAATTAAAATTCCCTTTTGTGTAGGTCTTTCAACATATATAATTGAGCGAATTCTTATAATATTTTCATCTTCTTTAAATTCCTCTGTTAGAACCTCGACTGAATAAGGAACCTCTTTTTTATAGTTTAATAAAATTTTTTCCCTTATTATTTCGTTAACAAAAAATCTTTCGTTTCTATCAGTTAGCTGATCTTTCGGAAAAAATGGTGGTGACTCTGGGCTTAGCTCAACAAGTCTTTCTAATAATTTATCTATATTGAATGATTCTTTAACTGAAATTGGCCATATTTCAGCATTAGGAAGTTTTAATTTCCAAAAATCTAATTCATCATTTAACTTATCCTGATCTATTAAATCAATTTTATTAATAACAAGTATTAATGGTATATTAATTTTTTTAATTTTTGAAAAGAGTTTTTCATCTTTTAAAGTGTGGTCTTTATACTCAACTACATAAAGCAATACGTCAGCATCCTCGGTTGTTAATGAAACAAAATCCATCATTGTTTCATGAAGCTTGTGAGCAGGTTTAATTATTCCAGGTGTGTCAGAAATTACTAATTGGTAATTTTCTTCATTTAGAATGGCAAGAATTCTATGTCTTGTTGTTTGAGCTTTTGATGTTATTATAGAAAGTTTATGTCCCAATAATGAATTAGTAAGAGATGATTTACCAACATTAGGATTTCCAATAATATTAACAAAACTAGATCTATGCATATTAACGCAAATTTAAGTTTTAAATCAAGATTAATAATCTTTTTAACTATTTTATAAAAAACAGCTTGTTTTTATAAGAATTATTTAACTCAAACGCCTCTACAATACAGAAATGTTAAAAACAAAAAGTCATTAATTAAAATTAGTCAAAATAAGAGGGAATTTAAGATTTATAAATGTTATTAAATGACATGAAATACCTATACAATACTTAGACATTAGTATTTTATTAAACACAACATTTTAAGATCTTATTTTTTTCAACAGATGAAAACCAGAAAAACAGCACTAAACATTCCTTTATAATATCTGTAAAGGTTTTATAAGAAAAAAGTAAGTATATATGATTTATTTTTAAAATCAATAGAAAACAATGGAGGAAATCATTGATTTTTTATCACAACAACATTATGAAGACAATTAAAAATTAATATATAAATGCCAGAAAAGATTCACATTGGAAACTTAGAATACATTTTCAATGACAAAAAAGTGGAGGGAAAACAAATAAGAATTAACAATGAAAATTTTTATAAAATTTCTAACGTAGATAAAATGCGTCCATTTTTCATGAGCATTGTGAGTAACTCAAATCACTGGATGTTCATTTCGAGTACAGGAAGTCTTTCAGCTGGAAGAAAAAATAGTGAATTTGCTCTTTTTCCTTATTATACTGATGATAAAATTACAGAATCAAGTGAAACCACAGGAAGTAAAACTATACTGATTTTAAAAATTAATGGAAAAAAATATTTATGGGAGCCTTTTTCTGACAAATATTCGGGGATTTATAATATTTCTAGAAATATTTATAAAAATACTATCGGAAATAAAGTGATTTTTGAAGAAATTAACCATGACCTTAATATTGTGTTTAGCTATCAATGGAACTCAAGTAATAAATTTGGTTTCATTAAAAAATCTTTCATAAAAAATAATTCTAAAGAAAATGTAAGTATCAATTTGATTGATGGAATTCAAAATATCCTACCCTACGGTGTTGGAGAGGGACTTCAAAATGCTCAAAGTAATTTGGTTGATGCTTATAAAAAATGTGAATTAGAAGACAAAAGTAAAATAGGAATTTTTTCCTTGAGTGCTATAATTGTTGATAAAGCTGAGCCTAGCGAAGCTTTAAAAGCTAACACTGTTTGGTCTAGTGAAATAGAGAACACTAAACACCTTTTATCCTCATTACAGTTAAATGACTTTAGAAAGGGTATTGATGTAAAAAGTGAAAGCGAAATTAAAGCAGAAAAAGGTGCTTATTTCATAAATAAAAAGATTGAATTAAAAGAAAATTCTTCACACCAATGGATGATCATTTGTAATGTTAACCAAACTATATCAGACGTTGTTAGCTTAAAAAAATCAATACTCACAGGTAAAGAAATTATTACCAAGGTTAAAAATGATATTGTTTTAGGATCATCAAACCTAAGAGAATTGGTTGGAAATTCAGATGGATTACAGCTAACTAACGATAAACTTAGAATGATTAGACATTTTTCCAATACAATGTTTAACATAATGAGGGGTGGTATTTTTGATGAAAATTACCAGATTGAAAAAAATGACTTTCTCTCTTACATGAGTAAATCAAATTCTTTTATTTTTCAATCGTTTAATGAGACTCTAAATAGCCTGCCTGACAATTTTACTTTGCATCATTTGAAGTCAATTTCAGAAAATATCTCAAATCATGATTTTAAAAGATTATGTACAGAGTACCTGCCATTAAAATTTAGTAGAAGACACGGTGACCCGAGTAGACCTTGGAATAAATTCTCAATCAATACAAGAAGTGAAGTTGATGGATCTAAAATTTTAGATTACCAAGGTAATTGGAGAGATATTTTTCAAAACTGGGAAGCTTTAGCATACTCATATCCACAATTTATTGAAGGAATGATTCATAAGTTTTTAAATTCTACAACTTTTGATGGTTATAATCCATACAGGGTGACAAAATATGGATTTGATTGGGAAACAATTGAGCCTGATAATCCATGGTCATACATTGGATACTGGGGGGATCATCAAATAATATACCTTTTAAAATTTTTAGAATTCATTGAAAATCATTTTCCAAATAAACTTTATAAATATTTCTCAAAGAGCTTATTTGTATATGCTAATGTCCCCTATAAAATTAAACCTTATGATAAGATTTTAGAGGATTCTAAAAATACAATCGATTATGACCATTCCAATGAAGAAATCATTGAGAAAAGAAGAAAAAAACTGGGAATTGACGGATCATTACTACACAATAAAAATTCTGAAATCCACCATGTAAACTTTATTGAAAAGATTTTAGCAACGCTACTTTCAAAAGTTTCAAATTTTGTACCTGAGGGTGGAATATGGATGAATACTCAAAGACCTGAATGGAATGATGCTAACAATGCATTAGTTGGTAATGGAATTTCAATGGTAACTTTATATTATTTAAGAAGATTTGTTAAGTTTTTCAATTCATTATTAGAAAAAACTGATTTAATTTCTGTAGAAATATCATTTGAGCTTTATGACTTTTTTAATGATCTTCATTATGCTTTAAACAATAATAAAAAAGTTATCGACTCATCAATTTCTGATCAAAACAGAAAAAAAATAGTTGACTTACTTGGTATAGCAGGTTCAAATTTTAGAAATAAAATTTATGATAATGGTTTCTCTGGAACAAAATCTGCTATTGGAATCAAAGAAATTAAGGGTTTTACTGAACTTCTTTTAGAATATATAGACCATTCTATTGATTCAAATAAAAGAAAAGATAAACTTTATCACGCTTACAATTTATTAACTATAAAAAAGGATAAAATATCAGTTTCTTTCTTGCCAGAAATGCTTGAAGGTCAAGTAGCTGTATTAAGTTCCGGATATCTCAGTTCAAAAGAAAATTTAGAAGTTTTAGATGCTCTAAAATCAAGTAAATTATTTAGAAAGGATCAATACAGCTATATACTCTATCCCAATAAAGATTTAGGCTTATTCTTGAATAAGAATACTATTCCTTCATTTAAGGTTAATAAATCTAAATTATTGAAAGAATTATTAAATGATGGTAACCAACAAATAATTTCAAAAGACTGTGAAAGTTCATACCATTTTAATTGTGATTTTAATAATGTAAATGGATTAATTAGTGAACTGAAAAATTTACCAGAAAAGTACACTTCATTAGTCAAAGAGGAATACGACAACATTCTTGAAGTTTTTGAAGATGTATTTAATCACAAAGAATTTACTGGTCGATCAGGAACTTTCTTCGGATACGAGGGGTTAGGTTCAATCTACTGGCACATGGTATCTAAACTTTCTTTAGCAGTTTTAGAAACTACCAAAAAAGCAATACGTGAAAAAGATAATGTTATAATTGGGAGATTCTTTGATCACTATTTTGAAATATTAGAGGGAATTGGCGTTAATAAATCTCCTGAATTATACGGGGCATTTCCAACCGACCCTTATTCGCATACTCCAGCTGGAAAAGGAGCTCAACAACCAGGAATGACTGGCCAGGTAAAGGAAGATGTAATATCTAGGTTTGGAGAACTTGGTGTTGAAGTTAATAATGGTGTTATAAGTTTCAATCCTGAAATGCTAAGGGATCAGGAATTTTTAGAAACTACTGAAACTTTTAGATATGTGAATTTATCAAAAGAAAAAATTGAATTAGATGTTAAAAAGAATTCACTATGCTTTACATATTGTCAAGTTCCAATAATCTATTCTAAATCTTCTTCACAAAAAATCACTATAGATTTTATTAATGGGAAATCAGTTAGCATTCAAGGCAATGAACTTGATAATGATTCAAGCAAGTCTCTTTTTGATAGAGAAAATATTATTAAGCAAATTAATGTTAGTGTATTAAAATGATAATTAAAGAAATACATAAGTTCTCTAAAAATAAATTAATCAATAAAAACTTGATTATGTTGTTAGTGATATGCTTATTTATTTCTTGTAATTTTTCGGAAAACCAAATGACAAATAAAAAAGAAATTACAGCTGAAGAAATATTAAATAATCCTGACTATTTAGCGATTTCATATGGGGGATATAGACATAATACTAGGGATATTCAACCAACTATGGACGAATTAAAAGAAGATTTAAAAATACTTTCTTCTCTTGGAATAAAAATTATAAGAACATATAATCTACAATTAGATCAAGCACCTAATATTTTAAAGGCTATTAAAGAACTAAAAATATCAGATCCAGATTTTGAGATGTATGTAATGTTAGGTGCTTGGATTGATTGTGAAAATGCTTGGACTGATAATCCTAATCATGAAAAAGAAAATGAATCTGCTAATGCAATAGAAATTCAAAAAGCAATTAATCTTGCAAATATTTATCCAGAAATTGTGAAAATTATTGCAGTTGGAAATGAAGCAATGGTTAATTGGGCTTGGAGTTACTATGTCAAACCAAGAGTTATTTTAAATTGGGTTAACCATCTTCAGGATTTGAAAAAACAAAAAAAACTTCCTGAAAATTTATGGATAACTAGCTCAGATAATTTTGCCTCGTGGGGAGGTGGAGAAGAATCTTATCATAGTGAAGACTTAAATTCATTAATTAAAGCAGTTGACTTTATCTCAATGCACACATATGCATTTCATGATACTCATTACAATCCATCTTTTTGGAAATTTAATAAGAACCTAAAGAACGACTTCTCTGATTTAGAAATTATAAATAAATCAATGGATAATGTACTTGAATATACTATCTCACAATATAATAGCGTTAAAAATTATCTTGATAAAATTGGAGTAAAAAAACAAGTTCATATTGGGGAATTAGGTTGGTCAACCGTTTCAAATGAACTTTACGGAGACAATGGAACTCATGCTGCTGACGAGTACAAACAAGCATTATTTTTTAAAAAAATTAGAGAGTGGACCACAAAAGAAAAAATTAGCTGTTTTTATTTTGAAGCATTTGATGAGCCTTGGAAAGATTCACAAAATAATCCAAATGGTTCTGAAAATCATTTTGGTTTATTTACAGTTGACGGAAAAGCAAAGTATGCATTATGGGAAAATGTTGATAATGGAAGTTTTAAAGGACTCACAAGAAATGGTAATTCAATAACTAAAACCTATAACGGAAATAGTGAAACCTTATTTAATAATATACTAACTCCACCTGTAAATGAATAAGTTATGAAATTAAAATATTCTTTTTTTTTAATTCTTATAGTTACGATACTAGGTTGGAATTTTTATAATTGTTGTGAAGAAAATAATGTAGAAATTAATGAAAGATATTTTTTAGTTAATAATGAAAGATATTTTATTAAAGGAGTTTGCTATGACCCTGTTCCATTAGGCTATAAAAAAAGAAGTTTCGATAAAATTGATGAAGATTTAAAGCTAATGGTTGAAGCTGGTGTCAATACAATTCGTGTTTATTCTCCAATTGATGATATCTCAATTCTTGATAAAATTGATAAGGCTGGAATCAAAATAATAGTTGGGTTTGGATATAATCAAGACGGATATTACGATATTCTTTCTGGATCCTTTGAAAATTATATAAAAAAGTATAAAAATCATAATGCTATACTATTTTGGGAGCTTGGTAATGAATATAATTATCATGCAGAATGGTTTGAAGGAAATATTAATAATTGGTACAAAGCATTAAATGAAGCTGCATATAAAATAAAACAAATAGACAGTTCAAAACCTGTAACTACTGCTCACGGTGAAATTCCAGACAAAATTCTTATTGAAAAACTTGATAATATTGATGCTTGGGGAATTAATGTATATAGATGGGATGATCCAAGTGATTTGCTTGAAGAATGGGTAAATATTAGTGAAAAACCATTATACCTTTCTGAAGCTGGAAGTGATAGCTATATGACTATTGAAAAACACGGATACTCAAAGGGAGAGAATCAACTTGCTCAAGCTGATGCGAACGCAAAAATTTTAGATGTTGTGTTTAATAATGCAGATAAAGTTTCTGGTGTTTTAATATTTCAATTTATTGATGGTTTATGGAAGGCTGGAAATCCTGACAAACAAGACATTGGTGGATGGGCTCCAAATAGCATTGGAGTTCCTTATGATGGAGCTCCGAACGAGGAGTTCTGGGGCATCGTAGATATTGAAAGAAATAAAAAGAAAACTTTTGAAGTAATTAAGAAAAAATACAACAATTAAGTATGAACAAAATTATTAAATCTTTACTTATAGTAATAGCATTCTGTTCTTGTGAAAAAAATTCTAATATGGAAATTAATGTTTTTGAAACATCTAGAAATGGAAATAAATTATCTGAAATTAAAGAATTTCAAATCAATGAAAATTTATCAGAAATTACCTTAAATACTAGTAAAAAATTTCAAACTATAACAGGTTTTGGAGGAGCCTTCACTGAATCCTCTGCTTATTTACTTAATCAAATGAGCAAAGAAAAAAGACAAGAAATTTTAGATGCTTATTTTTCTGAAAAAGGTTCAAATTATTCTCTTACAAGAACTCACATGAATTCATGTGATTTTTCTATTTCCAACTATTCTTACAGCCCAGTAGAGGGAGATGTGGATCTTAAACATTTTTCTGTTAAAGAAGATATAGATGATATAATTCCAATGATAAAAGAAGCCATGGAAGTTTCACAAGATGGATTTAAAATTTTTGCATCTCCATGGACAGCAGCTCCATGGATGAAAGATAACAATGAGTGGAAAGGGGGAAAATTATTACCAAAATATTACGATACTTGGGCCCTATTTTTCTCAAAATATGTTGATGCTTATAAAGATCAAGGTATAGATATATGGGGTTTTACAGTTGAAAATGAACCACACGGAAATAATTCAAGTTGGGAAAGTATGCATTATACACCAGAAGAAATGACACATTTTGTAAAAGATTACTTAGGTCCTCAACTGGAAAAAGACGGTAAAGGAGATATTGTAATTCTTGGTTATGATCAAAACAGAGCAGATCTAAAAAAATGGGTTGACTCAATGTTTGAAAACGAAGAATCATCTAAATATTTTGATGGAACTGCTGTTCATTGGTACGATAGTACTTATGAATTTTATCCTGACGAACTTCAATACGCTCACAACAAAGCACCAAACAAATATTTAATTCAAACTGAAGCTTGTATAGACTCCGAAGTCCCTCATTGGAATGATGACGATTGGTACTTTAGAAAAGAAGCCACTGATTGGGGTTATGATTGGAGAGAGGATGCAAAAAAATATTTACACCCAAAATATGCGCCATTTAACAGATATTCAAGAGACATCATTGGGTCTCTTAATAATTGGGTAGATGGCTGGGTAGATTGGAATATGATTTTAGATACTCAGGGAGGCCCAAATTGGGTGAATAATTGGTGTGTAGCACCAATTATTGTTGATCCAAATATTGATGAAATATACTACACTCCTCTTTACTATGTAATGACACATTTTAGTAAATATATAAGACCAGGTGCTGAAATTATTGAAGCAAAGAATACTGATTCTGAATTAATGGTTACTGCCGCTTTAAATCCTGACAAGAGTATTGCTGTTGTATTATTTAATGAAGGATTTGAAGAAAAAAGTTTTAATCTTAATTTAAATGGATTTTCAAAATCCTTAACAATAAGCCCACAAGCAATTCAAACCATAACACTAAAGAACTAATATCATGGAAAACAATACTTTAAAAAGTTCAGTTGGAATGGGCCAAAAAATAGCATTTGGTTTTGGAATGTTAGCAAATCAAATGTTTCCTGCGGCTTTAGGAGTATTTATAATTGTTCTTGTTCAAGATCTGGGTTTTGCAGCGCTATTGTGGGGAATAATACAATTTGCCCCTCGAATCTTTGATGCTGTAACAGACCCATTAATGGGATTTATCTCAGATAATACAAAATCTAAATGGGGAAGAAGGAGACAATATGTCTTTGTTGGTGGAATATTAATGGGATTAGCTTATGTTGCAATGTGGCAATTGTATGAAGACGATGGAATCATATATAATTTTATTTATTTCTTTTCATGGTCATTAGTGTTTTACCTTGGGTTAACCATTTTCAGTGTTCCTTATGTTGCCATGGGATATGAAATAAGTGATGATTTTCACGAGAGAACTCAGATTATGGCTATTGCTCAATTTATAGGGCAATGGGCATGGGTAATAGCTCCATGGTTTTGGGTTATTCTCTATGATCCTGCCTGGTTTCCTGACGGAGCAGGTCAAGGTGTAAGGGATTTATCTATTTGGGTAGCTATACCGTGTACAATTTTTGCAATTATACCCGCGATTTTCATAAAGAGTAAATCAACCCTCAACAGGAAAGATTTTTTACCTGTTAATTCTAGCTATATAAGTAAAAGTATAAAAGGGATTTTTATTTCTGCTTTTGAGGCATTTAAAATTAAACAATTTAAAAAAATTGCTTTTGCAACATTTTTAATTTTTAACTCATTTCAAGTAATTGCAGCTTTTACTTTTTTAATAATTGTTCATTATTTATTTAACAGTGACCCCGCAAGTGCTGGAAACTGGCCTGCGTTACACGGATCAGTTGGTGCACTCATTACATCTTTTTTGGTCATTCCATTAATCACTGTAATTTCTAAAAGAATAGGAAAAAAGAAGGCCTTTATACTTTCTCAATTAATTTCAATAATAGGATATATTTTATTTTGGTTTTTATTTATACCTGGAAAACCTTATATGTTTTTATTTGCTTTACCATTTCATTCTTTTGGAATCGGAAGTTTATTTACGATAATGATGTCAATGACTGCAGATGTATGTGATTTAGATGAATTAGAAAATGGTGTTAGAAGAGAAGGTGTTCTCGGTGCAGTATACTGGTGGATGGTAAAACTTGGATTTGGTGTAGCCGCCTTGTTCAGTGGATTCATACTATGGTTGGTAGGATTTGACCCAGATCAAGTCACAGAAACTGCTCTTGTAGGTATGAGGTTATTTTATACATTTCTTCCAATAACTGGGGTAATTCTGGCAATCTTAATAATGAAAGATTATGATATTACTGAGGAAAGAGCAAATGAAATTAAAGAGCAATTGGAATTAAAAAAAAATAAAAAATAAAAATGTCTTACAGAAAGGAAAAGATACATTCCTTAACAGGAATCAATTTAAATATAGTATCTGAATCAGAATTAAAAAAGCTTTGTAATAAGTTTCTTAAAAATGGAATTCATGGATTGTGTTTTAGTGCTTATGATGAAGGTCAAGAGCCTGGAAATAATATTTCTGATGAGCAAATTTTAAGAAAATTAAATATTATTAAACCTTACATTAAATGGATTAGAACATTTTCTTGTACAGAGGGAAATGAAAGAATTCCAGTCCTTGCAAAAGAATTAGGTTTAAAAACATTAGTTGGTGCATGGCTAAGTGATAATAAGCTAACAAATGAAAAAGAAATTAACGGATTAATTTCTTTATGTAAATCAGGTCATGTTGATGTTGCGGGAGTTGGTAATGAAGTTTTATATAGAAAAGAAATGTCTGAAAGTGAGCTTATCGACTACATTAATTTAGTTAAAAAGGAAATTGGAGATATTCCTGCTGGTTATGTTGATGCTTACTATGAATTTTCTGCAAGACCCAATTTAGCAAATTCATGTGATGTTATATTAGCTAATTGCTACCCATATTGGGAAGGTTGTAGTTTAGAATACTCATTAATGTATATGAAACAAATGTATTTTGAGGCAAATTCAGCTGGTAAAGGAAAAAAAGTAATTATTACCGAAACTGGTTGGCCAAGTCAAGGAGCAAGTTTAAGAGGTGCTCACCCATCGAAAGAAAATGCTCTTAAGTATTTCATTAATGCACAAAATTGGTCATTTGAAGATAATATTGAAATGTTTTATTTTTCAGCTTTTGATGAATCGTGGAAAGTTGGTGTTGAAGGAGATGTAGGAGCTTACTGGGGATTGTGGGATAAAGATGAAAAATTAAAATTTTAATATTGGATTACTCAAAAGTACTTAACATAGATATCGGTAAAGCAGTTTGCTATTCTGGATATAGAAAAGGCCAAACACCTGGAGAAATTTTTCCTACTTACAACCAGGTAAAAGAAGACCTTTTAATTATTAACAAAACATGGAAATACATTAGATTATACAGTTGTGATTTTCATTCGAGAACTGTTCTAAAAGTTATAAAAAATGAAAAACTCGACTTAAAAGTTATGCTCGGTTGTTATATTGAAGCAGAAGTAAATAATTACTCATGTCCTTGGGGAGGAGAGTATTCTGAAGATCAATTAAAAATAAATAAAAAAAGAAATTTAGAAAGAATTGATTTACTTTCTGAACTTGGAAATAAATACCCTAAAATTATCTTTTCACTCTCAATTGGTAATGAAGCTTGTGTAAGTTGGACAGACCATATGGTCCCCGTGGAGAGTGTAGTAAACTATGCTAAAATCTTAAAGTCAAAAGCTAAACAACCTATTACTTTTTGTGAAAACTATGTTACATGGGTAAATAAACTAGAAAAACTAGTTGAGGTATTGGACTTTATTTCTATTCACACCTACCCTCAGTGGGAAAATGTTTATATAGATGATGCCTTAAATTATACCATTGATAATTTTGATTTGGTTCGTTCTAAATATCCTAATAAATTAATTGTTATAACTGAGGCTGGCTGGACAACTTCAACTAATGACATTGAAATAAAAAAGCATAATACTAACGAACATTTTCAAAAAATATACTACAAACAACTTTCTAAATGGAGTGAAGAAAAAAAAGTCCTGACTTTCTTATTTGAAGCCTTTGATGAGCCTTGGAAAGGATCAGATGACTCTTTAGAACCTGAAAAGCATTGGGGTTTATATAACGAAAACAGAACTCCCAAGGTTGCAATGAAAAAAGAAACTTATAAAAAGTAATAATATTTATTTCTTCCCCATAAAATTAATTTATTATATATTTACACTCCAAATCGCGGGATAGAGCAGTAGGTAGCTCGTCGGGCTCATAACCCGAAGGTCACAGGTTCGAGTCCTGTTCCCGCTACTAAAACAATAAAACGGTTA
>Ga0209631_10000775_pt1 | contig 42790 bp, 44 predicted proteins | sample COG_08_FD_184752 | JGI IMG/M metagenome (GOLD analysis project Ga0209631, IMG submission 184752) | Pelagic Microbial community sample from North Sea - COGITO 998_met_08 (SPAdes) (version 2) | ecosystem: Environmental > Aquatic > Marine > Neritic zone/Coastal water | place: Helgoland, sampling... | reverse complement strand
AAAAAAAATAATTTATCGCGGGGTGGAGCAGTCTGGTAGCTCGTCAGGCTCATAACCTGAAGGTCGTAGGTTCAAATCCTACCCCCGCAACCAAAATGATAGACACAATTAGAAATATTACAATTATAGCCCACGTAGATCATGGAAAAACAACCTTGATTGATAGCTTGATGAAACAAAGTGGAACGTTCAGAGAAAATGAAAACGTTGAAGAACGAGTAATGGACTCTGGTGAGCTAGAAAAAGAAAGAGGAATAACAATTTTAGCTAAACCTACTTCGATAAACTGGAAAGACTCAAGAATTAATATTATTGATACTCCTGGTCACAGAGACTTTGCTGCAGAAGTTGAAAGAGTTTTACATATGGCTGATGGTGCATTGTTATTAATAGACTCTGCCGAAGGAGTAATGCCTCAAACAAAATTTGTTCTTTCAAAGGCTTTAAAACAAGGTTTAAAACCAATTGTTATAATTAATAAATTAGATAAACCTGATCAAAGAGCAAACGAAGTATTAGATGAAACTTTTGATTTATTTGTAAGTCTAGATGCAAATGAAGAACAATTAGATTTTCCAGTTTTATATGCAAGTGGTAGATCTGGATGGGCCTCAAAAGAAATTAATGGGCCAAGAGAAAATTTACAACCACTATTAAATTTGATTATTGAGCATGTTAAGCCATCAACTTTTGATAAATCAAAACCTTTTGCTATGCTTTCTACGCTTCTTTATGCTGATAGTTTTTTAGGAAGAAGTTTAGTAGGAAGAATTGCTCAAGGAACTGCAAAAGCAAATCAACAAATTAAAGCAATCAATCTAGATGGTAAAATCGTTGATGAAGGAAGATTAACTAAAATTTTTAGATATGAAGGAACAAAAAAAGTTCCTATAGAAAAAGGTGAAGCTGGAGATATAGTAATTATTGCAGGATTAGAAAAAGCAAACGTAGCTGATACAATTTGTGATTTGAGTATTAATGATCCAATTGATGCTACACCAATTGATCCACCTACTATGTCTATTACAATTACGGTAAATAGTTCTCCTTTAGCAGGAACAGAAGGGAAAAAATTAACAAGTACTCAAATTAGAGATCGACTAATTTTAGAAGCAGAGAATAACGTTGGAATTAGCTTTGAAGAGAATGAGAACAAAGACGCTTTTGTAATAAATGGAAGAGGAGAACTAATGTTAGAAATACTACTCACACAGATGCGAAGAGAGGGTTTTGAAATGACAGTAAGCCCTCCAAAGGTTTTGATTAAAAAAGATGATCAAGGAAATAAACTTGAACCAATTGAGGAAATAACAGTAGATTTAGATGAGGAGTATTCATCAAAAATTATCGACTCTATGAATAGAAGAAAAGGTAAATTAATTGATTTAAAAGATACTGGAAAAAATAAAAAAAGATTAATTTTTCATGCTCCAACTAGAGGCTTAATGGGCTACACAAGTAGATTTTTAACTTTAACCAAAGGCACCGGGGTAATAAATAGAATTTTTCACTCTTACGGAGATTATACTGGCGATATGGAGGGAAGAAGAAACGGCGCTTTGATTTCTATGGAAAATGGTAAAGCGGTGGCCTTCGCAATTTTTAATTTACAAGCTCGTGGTGAAATGTTTGTTGCACACAACGATCCAGTTTATGAAGGTATGATTGTTGGGCTTTCATCAAAAAGTGGTGACCTTGAAATAAATGTCTTAAAAGGTAAGAAATTAACAAACATGCGAACACAAGGCACAGATGAAAATGTTATTTTAACTCCTGTTAGAAAAATGGCAATAGCCGAACAATTAAGTATGCTTAATACAGATGAAGCTTTGGAGATCACTCCAAAATCTTGCAGACTAAGAAAACTGATACTAAATCCTCACGAGAGAAAAAGGTTATCTAGAGCCAAAGCTTCTTAATTTTAAAAATTAATAACATCAAAAAATAAATAATCGAGCCTTTTAAGCTGAATGCTTCAAAATATCTGTGAAGAGAAATCTCTTTATTGCTAAAATACTTTTTGTATTTTTCGCCACCTAATCCAAAATCGAATCTTTTAATATTATTTTTTATACACCATTTTATAAGTTGAATTATAAGAATTTTTCCTGGCTTATAATTACCAAAAGAAGTTGGTAAAACAATTGGTATATAATAATAAAAAGTATCATTAAAGACAAAACCAAAACATCTTGATAAAGGCTTGTTTTCAATATTTAAGCTAATTACATAAAATTTTATTTTTTTTAGTTGAATTAAATTTTTGAATGATCTTACAAAATTATAATCTAACTTATTATTAATTTTTTTTTTTTTCAGTTGACCTTTTTTCTCTTCTGCTATTTTGTTAAAATCTATCAGATCGTGATCGGAGTCCTGAATTACTATTTTAAGATTTTTTGAAGTCTCTTTAAGTTTTTCATATTTTATCATTGTCCTATGAATTTCATAAGCATGGTTTTTATTTTTAATTTTTATCTTTTCTCTATAATCATTAAAATCACCATCAAAGCTAATGTTGTAGACGGTTGAAAATTTAAAAGTCTTAAAATAATCTACAAAAGGATTAGGTTGATCGTTTATTAAAGCTAATTGATTGTTCAAGAAAACTAAGTCAAAATCATTTTTTATATCATTTAATATTAAATCCCAGGTAACAAGAAAATATTTTTTGTTAATTTTGGATTGTAAACTTTTTGATAAAATTGGGTTGCAATAATCCGAATATTTTGTTCCAATCCACTGAAGCACTTTTATAAAAAAATATTTTTTTATTTCAAGAGGGAGAATAGTTAAAATTAAATTATCATGATAAATCACAACAATTTTTAAATTACTTTTGTTATATTTGGTAATTTCTTTAATATATTCAATATGCTGAAAGAAAGTTGAGTCTAATTTAACTTCTTTGGTGTTAAATATTTCTTCACATTCTTTTGTTACCGAGTCAAAAATTTTATAAGTATACATTTATTTTTCTATTTTTTTTATCAATTTAAAATTTGAGTTTTCAATACCTTTTTTGCTTGAGTAATTATTGGACAAACAATAAATCCAAAAATTTTTTTTGGTATTTAAATTTCTAACTAATCTTAAAATTTTAGCATAATAGCCTCTATTTCTAAATTCTTTAAATGTAAAAAAGTCGTATAACAAAACTTTATTTTTTATTTCGATATTTTTATTAATTTCTGCAATATGCCAATTTATACCACGGTACATCCATCCAGTTGTTACAATATTATTTTTAAAATAAAGAACTAATAAATATTGTTTTTCACGAAATCTCTTTTTTTTTTGAAAATTTAAAAATTTTTTTAAATCTTTGTTTTTAATAGAACTAAATTTTTTATATATTTTTAGTTTAAAGTTTTTTATCTTTAATTTTTTTCGATTTTTATTTGCCTCAAATAAGTAAATTGTTCTTACATAAGATAGAATAAAATTTTTAAGTTGCACGATCATTATTTAAACAAACCACATAAATTTCTTCAATAAATATGCTGGTGTAAGTAAAATTATAACGTTTTTTACACTGAAGATATGTTTAATAAATTTCATAAAATAAAAAAGAGCATAAAAAAAACTTTTTTTTAACCTTAAATTAATAAATTCTAGTTTGTGGATCTTTTCCCTTATTTTCAAATAATCCTCCTTGGTTAAGATTCTTTTATTTTTTTTGATCCAATAAAAAAATTCTTTTATTTCCTTCTCTTTTTTTAAAGTTGATAAATTTTTTTGGTGAATTCTATATGTGGCTACAGGTTGTTTTATAAATCGAAATTTATATTTTTTAGATAATCTTATAAAAAAATCATAATCTCCAATGATATCGTATTTGCTATCAAAATTAACTTTTGATTTTTTTAGCAAAGATTTCTTAATTAATGCTGTTAAAATACCCACATTATAATTTTTAATTAAATCCTTATAGATGTACCCATCTTTAACCTCATAGTTTATAAACTTTTTCTTTTTGTTGTTTTTCTCATTTTTTAACCACGAATTTCCATAAACTAAAACTGTCTTTTCATCATTAAAAAGTTCTATTTGTTGTTTTAGCTTATTTTTTTCCCAAAGATCATCAACATCTATAAATCCTATATATTCACCTTTGCTTTTTTTAATAGCTAAGTTTCTTGCAGCGTATAAAGAGGTATGTTTCTTTGACAGGAAATATTTGAGATTTTTAATTTTAAGTGATTTTAATATTTTCACGCTTTTATCAGTGGATTTATTGTCCCAAAATATTAATTCCCAATTTTTGTATGTTTGTGCTTTGATACTTAATAATGCTTCTTTAAGATATTTTTCACCGTTATAACAATTGATAATGATACTAACTAAATTTTTTTTAGACTTCATGCCAAGAGTTTAAAATTCTTCTATGTAATTATTGATAATATAATTATATAATTAATTAAAATATAAAAATAACAAATGATATCAAATAACGCCAATACAAATACTGGAATTTTAATTCGATTTGACGACATTGCTCCAAACATGAGCTGGGAAATGATGGACAAATGTCAAAAGTTATTGAATTATTACGATTTAAAACCTGTGATGGGTGTTATACCTGACAATCAAGATAATGAACTTTTAAAATATCCTAAAAGAGAAAACTTTTGGGAAATAGTAAAAAAATGGGAATTAAATGATTGGTCCATAGCAATGCATGGATACAATCATCTTTACGATAAAGAAACTAACAAAAAAGACTTTTTTAATTACGGTGGAAGGTCTGAATTTTTTGGTCATTCATACGAAGATCAATTATCAAAAATAAAAAAAGGTTTAGAAATATTTGAAAAAAATAATATTCAAATAGATACATTTTTCGCACCTAATCACACTTACGACAGGAACACTTTTAAAGCTTTAAAGAATTCTGGAATTTTAAAAATAATTGATGGGTATGGGTTGATGCCTTACTCATTCAATGGCATTCGGTTTGTTCCGCAACTTTTTTATAAGCTTTATTTATTGCCATTTGGTATTCAATCTGCTCAAATTCACATAAATTATTGGAGTGATAAAGATTATACAAATTTTAAAAAATTTATTGAAAAACACCATAAAAAAGTGATTAGTGCTGACTTTGCTTTTTCAAAAATCTCTAATAGTTATTTACACAAAATAATAAATTTTACTTTTGAAAAATTATTGAAATTAAAAAGATTAGTTTTTTAAATTTTAAATTTTGATTTTCTGCTATCCTTCAAGAAACCCTTGACAGTTTCTTTTGTCATTGTATTAAAACTTTTGCCAAATCGACTAATTTGATTTATTACTTTTGGAGGCATAGTAATAATATTGCAGTTTAATTGTTTTGCTTGAATATAATTATATGCTTCTCTAGTACTTGCCCATAAGATTTCAATATTTTTATATTTTTTAGAAAGAGATATACTTTTTTTAAATATTGGTAGTGGGTCTTTTCCTTTATCAGCCATTCTACCTGCAAATATTGAAATAATTGATTTTGTTTTTTTATTTAATTCTTTAAAAATCTTTCTAGTTTGTTTAAAAGTATAAACTGCAGTTATATTAAGTTTAATTCCTTTATCACTTAATTCCTTGATGACTGGTCCAGTAAATACTCCTTTTGAATTAACAACTGGGATTTTTACATAAACGTTTTTACCCCATGAATTAATTTTATAAGCTTGTTTAAGCATATCTTTAAAATTATCTGCAAACACTTCAAAAGAAGTAGGTTTTTTTTTACAAACTTTTAAAATTTTAAGAGAGTATTCTTTATAATTCTTAGCTCCAGCTAATCGCATTAAGCTAGGATTGGTAGTAAATCCATCAACTAAAGATTTATTATTAAAAAATTTTATCGTCTTAAAATCAGCAATATCACAAAATATTTTTGTTCTCATTAGTCTAAATTTTTTACAATATCTTCGGTCATTTTTTTTGCATCTGCAAATAACATTAAAGTATTATCTTTATAAAAGAGTTCATTATCAATTCCGGCATACCCAGGTGATAGACTTCTTTTAACGAATAAAACAGATTTACATTTTTCAACGTCCAGCACTGGCATTCCAAATATTGGGCTTTTTGGATCTGTTTTTGCTACGGGATTTGTTACATCATTTGCTCCAATCACAAATGCAACATCAGAATTAGCAAAATCATTATTTATATTCTCTAACTCAAAAACTTCATCGTAAGGTACATTTGCTTCTGCTAATAAAACGTTCATGTGTCCAGGCATTCTTCCTGCTACCGGGTGTATAGCATAAGTTACTTTAATATCATTTTTTTTTAATTTATCTACCATCTCACGTAGAGCATGTTGAGCTTGCGCTACAGCCATTCCATATCCTGGAACTATAATCACTGAGGAAGCATTTTTCATTAAAAAAGCTGCATCCTCAGCATTGCCACTTTTAACTGGTTTTTGATCTTTCTTTTCTTTTTTATCATCAACTAAATTATCTGCTCCAAAACCACCAAGTATTACACTAAAAAAAGATCTATTCATGGCTTTACACATTATATATGAAAGTATAGCTCCGGAGGATCCAACAAGCGCGCCTGTTATAATTAATGCAGTATTCTCTAAAGTAAAACCTATACCCGCTGCAGCCCATCCAGAGTAAGAATTAAGCATTGAAATTACCACTGGCATATCTGCTCCACCAATAGGTATGATTAACAAAACACCAACAAGAAATGAAATAACAATTACAGTCCAAAAAATATTTGTAGATTGGGTTTTGCATAAGTAAAATATTAAAACAAAAATACCAATTCCAAGCATCAAATTTAAAATGTGCTGACCGCTAAATGTAATAGGGGCACCAGACATTATTCCTCTTAATTTTAAAAAAGCTATTATAGAGCCAGAAAAGGTTATGGCTCCTACTGCTGCCCCAATGGACATTTCAATTAGACTTGCTAATTTAATATCACCAAGATTTCCAAGATTAAAGGCCGCAGGATTTAAAAAAGCTGCTATTGCAACAAATACAGCTGCTAATCCAACTAGACTATGAAAACCTGCAACTAATTCTGGCATCGCAGTCATTGGAATTTTAAAAGCTACAAAAGCCCCAATTGCTCCGCCAATTACTAAAAATATTAGAACATAAACTAATGATGTAGAAAAATTACCTATTGATAGAAAAGTAATTACAATTGCAATTATCATTCCAGCAATTCCAAAGTAATTTCCTTGTCTGGATGTATCTGGTGATGATAATCCCCTCAGTGCTAGAATGAATAATACTCCAGAAACTAGATAAAAAATTGCCGCTAGATTTGCAGAAATCATTTCTTCTTATCTTTCTTTTTTTTATACATTTGAAGCATTCTTTGAGTTACTAGAAACCCACCAAAAATATTTATTGCGGCCAGGATAATAGCTATAAATCCAAAAATACTCGATGTATTAAAAATGCTTTCAGATGTTCCTGCTAAAGCTGCGATAATAGCGCCTACAATAATTACTGACGAAATGGCATTAGTAACAGACATTAGCGGAGTATGAAGCGATGGTGTTACACTCCACACTACATAGTAACCAATAAAAATTGATAAAATAAAAATACTTAATCTAAATATAAAAGGATCTATTTCCATAATTAATTTTTTTTAATTAATGATTTCTCTATTATTTCATCTTCTAAATTAATATTAAAATCTTTTTTTTCTTTACTATACAAGTTACGTATGAAACTAAATAAATTTTTAGCATATAAGCTTGAAGCAGTGAGTGGCAAGCTATTCATCAGACTTTTGACACCTATTATCTTTATTCCATTAACTGAATTAATTTTACCTGCTTCTGAAAATGCAGAGTTTCCTCCTTGTTCCGCTGCTAAATCATAAACAATTGACCCGGGTTTCATAAGTTTAACTAGATCCTCTGTTAATATTCTTGGAGCAGGTTTTCCAGGAATTAATGCTGTACATATTACTATGTCATTTTTTTTAAGCGCCTCCCTCATCATTTCAGCTTGCTTTTTTTTATATTCATCTGTTGCTTCTTTTGCATATCCACCAGCAGTTTCCATATCTTCATTCTGTTCAACTGTTAAAAATTTTCCACCTAAGCTTTCTACCTGCTCTTTCGATGCAGCTCTTACATCTGTTGCTGAAACGATCGCACCTAACCTTTTGGCAGTTGCTATAGCTTGTAAGCCTGCTACACCTGCTCCAATAACTAGAACTTTAGCTGCTGGCACTGTACCTGCAGCCGTCATCATCATAGGAACAGCTTTTTCAAATTCTGCAACACAATCAACAACTGCTCTATATCCAGCTAAATTAGATTGAGAAGATAAAACGTCCATTGATTGCGCTCTTGTAATTCTAGGTAATAATTCTAATGAAAAAGGTTTAATCTTTTTATCAATAATTTTTTCAATTTGGTTTTTATTTTTTGATGGATTAAGCATTCCAACTAAAATTGTGTTATCTTTCAAATTCCCAATTTCATCTTCCGAGGGACAAGTAACTTTCATAATCAAGTCACTTGAATTTAATACCTCTTTTGATGATGATTTAATTTCAACTCCTATATCTCTATATTCGTTATCATCGATTCCGAGGTGAAGTGCATATCCATTTTCGACACATATTTTTAACCCAAGTCCAATAATATTCTTTGCTGACTCGGGGGTCAAAGAAACTCTTTTTTCTAATGATGTATTTTCTTTTATTGAGCCAACTATCATTTTAGTAATTTATTTGATTTTAAAGTAATGTGATTGCAAGTATTACTAATAAAATAATTACTGCAACAGTTCCCCACAAAACTAATTTTGTAAACCCAATATAAGTTTTTTTGTAATCGTTCTCACTCATCTTTAGCCTTGACGAGCTTTAAATTTTGGATTTTTTTTATTTATTACGTAAAGCTTTCCTCTACGCTTAACCAACTTTGAGTTAAGATCTCTTTTTTTTAAGGATTTTAATGAGCTAGCTATTTTCATAATTTATAAGCCTGGCAATGTCCTACTCTCCCATATCTTAAGACAAAGTACCATCGGCGCTGAAGGACTTAACTTCCGAGTTCGGGATGGGATCGGGTGTGGCCCCTTCGCAATAATTACCAGGCAGCAATCTTATATTACTTTTAAATAAATAAGTAAATAGAGGAAAATGAGAAAAAAACTGAATAATGATGGTGGGCATGATAAGAATCGAACTTATGACCTCTTCGATGTCAACGAAGCGTTCTACCACTGAACTACACGCCCATAAATTTAAGATAATATTTTATTCTTGTATCTTCGAGTCTTTTAACAATATTTTTACTATTTTCTCTAGAATTTTTATCCCAGAATATTAATTCCCAGTTTTTATAAGTTTGTAATAATAAACTTTTAATACTCTCCTTTAGATATTTTTCAACGTTATAACAATTCATAATGACGCTAATTAAAAGATATTTTTTCATATCAAATCTATAATTATTTTTTACTGAGAGACTCAAATTTTTTTATTTGTGTTAGTGAAAATTCAAATATTTTTTTTTTATTTAAAAAATAATATTTATACCATTCGGCGGTAAAATTTATTGATTTTTTTAAATTCATCTTACATTCCCATTTTAAAATTTTTTTTGCTTTGTTTGAGTTTAATTGAAGTAAATTTGACTCCTGAAATTTATTATTTTTTTTTATAATCCATCTTCCATTTTTCCAAATTTTATTCACTTCTTTTACTAAATTTATTACCTCCCTTTTTTTTTCTACCTTAGGTCCAAAATTGAATGCCTCACCATTTGGAATGTCGCTACTGTTTAATTTTTTAGCTAATAGTATATAACCAGACAAAACGTCTAGAACATGTTGCCATGGTCTTGTGGATCTAGGATTTCTAATTTTTACAATTTTATTAGATGACCATTCCCGAATACAATCAGGAATTATTCTTCCTGAAGACCAATCACCGCCGCCTATTACGTTTCCTGCTCTAGCAATAGATATTTTGATATTTTTTTTATTTTTTAAGGTAGTTTTTATATATGATTGAGTTGCAATATCAGCTGCTGATTTAGATGCACTGTAAGGATCTTCTCCACCTAAAATATCTTTTTCACTATATCCTCGATTAATTTCTAAATTTTTATATGCTTTATCACTAGTAATAATAACAGCAATAACTTTTTTTTTTATCACTTGTAATGAGTCCAAAATATTTATAGTGCCTAAAGTATTTGTTTCCCAGGTATATTTAGGATCTTCATATGATTTTTTTACTATAGCTTGGGCTGCTAAATGAAAAATAAAATCAGGCTGAAAATCTAAAACTACTTTTTTAACTTTATTAAAATTTCTAATATCAATCTTTTTAAATTTTATTTTCTTTATTAAATTTAGATCTTTAAAATTAGAAGGGTTAGTAGGATAATTATTTGAAATTCCTAAAACCTTTGCTCCTAAACTATACATCCACAATGAAAGCCAAGAGCCTTTGAAACCAGTGTTACCTGTAATAAGTACCTTTTTTTTAAGAAAAACTTTGTTCATTGTTCATTTTTTCCATTTAAAATTATTGGCTTTATATATTTTTTGTAGTTCATCTCTATCTCTTTTTACATCCATGCACTTCCAAAAACCTTCATGTTTGTAGGCACTTAATTGACCTTTTTTACAAGCTAATTCTAATGGTCTTTTTTCAAGTATGTCTCTATCTCCTTTTATGAATTTCAAGAATTTTTTTTTGGCAACAAAGAAGCCTCCATTTATCCAGCCATTTTTAACTTGAGGTTTTTCTTTAAAAGATGAAACAATATTACTCTTTAAAATTATCTCTCCAAATCTAGCAGGAGGTCTCACGGCTGTTACAGTTATTAATTTCTTATTACGCTTATGAAAACTAACTAATTTTTTTATATTTACGCTTGAAATACCATCTCCATATGTAAACATAAAATCTTCATCATTTATAAAATTGCTTACTTTTTTTAATCTTCCTCCAGTCAAAGTTTTTACACCCGTATCGAGAATAGTAATTTTACATTTTTTTTTATGAATAATGCTTTCAAATTTTTTTTTTGTTTTTTTAAAGTTTTTAAAATATTTTTTAAATACAAAGCTTTTATATCCAGTAGCTAAAATAAAATCATTATAGCCATAGCTAATGTAATGACTCATAATATGAATTATAATAGGAAACTTTCCAACTTTGACCATTGGTTTAGGAATAGACTTAGTATATTCAGATAATCTAGATCCTAGTCCTCCTGCTAAAATTACAATTTTCATAAAATATTTTTTTTGTAAAATTCAATTGTTTTGCTAATTCCAACGTTAAACTTAGTTTTCGGCTTCCAATTTAAAATCTTTTTGATTTTTTGTATATTTGGATAGATAGTTTTTTGTTCTTCTTTTCTCATTTTAATCTTATTAAAAATTGGTTCTCCCGTTTTAATCTTTTTGTTAATCATGTCTATTGTTTTTTTTATTTGGATTGGTTTACCATAACCTACGTTCAAAATTTGTCCGTACTTGATATCTTTATTAATAATCTTTTTTATGCAATCAACAAAATCTGAAATATACAAAAAGTCTCTTAATTGTCTCCCATGTGAACAAGGAAAGATATTTTTTTTTAGTGATTCAGTTATAACATAAGGAATTAATCTATTGGTATCTTGATTGGGTCCATATACTTGATAGGGTCTAATTATAATAACTGGGAATTTTAATTTTTTATAAGCCTTTAAGGCATAATTAGTGGCAAGTAATTTTGCTTTTCCATAAAAAGAAATTGGAAATAATCTTAAATTTTCTTTTTGTGGTGATTTTTTTAACCCATACTCCATTGAACTTCCAATTTGAATAAAAACTTTAATTTTTTTTTTTGAAAAGAAATTAATTAAGTTTTTTGCACCTATGTAATGAGAATTAAACACTTTTGACTTACTTTTATGGTCCACATGTCCACCAAAGTTAATGACATAACTTATATTGAGTAATTTTTTTTCTATTTTTTTAAATAAATTCTTATTTGAAATATCTACCTTGTAATATTTCACCTTTTTTAAAAATCTTATTTTTTTTGGGGAGGACGTAGATAAACTTATTATCTTAAATTTGTTAATAAGAGCTTTTGAAACATGGTAACCTAAAAATCCAGTCCCACCTACAATAAGTATTTCTTTCATTTTGTTTTTTTTAATTTGATTTATAGTTTTTAAATTCTCGACCAGTATTTACCCAATGAATATAGCTTTTTATCTTGTTTTTTTCGTCTCTAATTCACTCCATTAATAGTAAATTCATGTTTTACTTAAGTTTATATATTTTCTCTGCTATTTGAGAAATTTTTCTATCAGATAAAACGATATCTTTAAGAATTTTAGACGTTGTATTAATATCGAGTTTAAGACTAAGTTTTAATAGGTCCATCCAGTTTTTATTATTTTTAGATCTTATATTTTGTATTTTGTTTACAAGCTTCAGGGCTTTTTTTATATTATTTTTATTTTTTTTCATTTTTATAATTAGTTAAGTTTAATTTATCTTTACCATAAATCTCGACTAAATTGTTTTTTTAAAAAATCGATTTAAATAGGGATTAATTTTATTTCTGAACCAGCCTATTAGAAAATTTTTGTTTTCAATTTCAAATATCTTTTTTAAATTATTACTTACTAAATTATAAACAAGTACCACTCTATCAGAGTTCCCATCTCCCTCAAAAGAGTGCCATGTTTCTCTTTCGTGCCTTGAAAAAAAAACTGCTCGGTTTTGTTTCCACTCTACTACTTCTTTGTTGTCACCTTTTTTATTGCCATAAAATATAGTTCCGGTATTCTTTTCAGGATATAAATATATTACCCCACTTAAAAGTTTATTTGGTGTATCATCGTGGATTGGAAATTTATAATTTTTTCCAGTTTTAATAATTGAAAAGTCCGAGTATTCATATAACTCTGCTTTTTTTGGAGATATTTTATTTAAAAGCTGAAAAGTTTTATCATGATATTTATTATTTAATGACTTTATAATCGATGGATCAATACAACTTGTTAATACGTTATTATTTTTATCTATTTCATTGTGATAAACCTTTAATGAATTCTCAGGTACAGTATCTAGCTTCAATTTTGACAATGTCTCAAAGTCAGTTTCATCTAAAAAGTTTTCAATTATTTCAATTTTTTTCATTGGTGTCTTCTATTAAAATATTATTTTTTCAATGGTTCGCTTAATTTTTTCAAAATCTTTCATTTCTATAATTTTAGTTTTGCCTGCATTTTTTAAATAAACATATCTTGGGTATTTATTTATTCTTTTTTTATCTAAAAAAATATTTTTAAAAATCTTTTTTTTTAAAGTATTCATATTCTCATTTTTAACAAACCCTTTGAGATTAGTTGGGAGATTATAATTTTCTAAAAGTGCTTTGGTTAAATAAAAATCCTTATTTTTACCATTTGCATAAAAAATTTCACATAAAATACCAATTCCTACTGCTTCACCGTGTCTAATTTTATCCGCTCTATCTTTCTTGTCTAATGCCATTTCAATTGCATGCGCAAATGTATGGCCAAAATTAAGATTTAGTCTTTTACCTTCTTCATAAAAATCATTTTTAAAAAAATGAATTTTAGTTAGAAGAGTATGTTGTATGACTTTGGATAGAAAATTAAAATCCTTTTTTAAATAATTTTTTTTATTTTGCAGCATTTTTAAAATTGGATTATTTTTGATTAGGCCACATTTTATAATTTCAGGAATTCCAGCCAAATATTCTCTATGAGGCAATAAATCGATAATATTTTTGGAGATATAAACTTTTTTGGGATGATAATAAGTTCCGATTGAGTTTATAGCACCTTTATAATTAATACCTGTTTTACCACCAATGCAACTGTCTATGATTGATGTCATTGTTGTTGGTATATGAAAATGCATTAGCCCTCTTAAATAAAGACTGCTAGCGAGACCACATACATCGCCTACTACACCTCCACCCATTGAAATTAAAATTGATTTTTTTATAAACCTTTTATCAAAAAATTTGTCAAGTATCTCAAACAAAACTTTTATATTCTTATTTTTTTTCTCACCTTGAATATACAATATATTTATTTTTGGAAAAGAAATCCTCAAATCATGGATTAAATATTTTGTAATTTTTTTGTCTATATTGCTATCAGCAACAAATAATACTTTTTGATCTGAATATTTTTTTTTTAAATCTTTGGCTATAGAAGTATAAGAACTTTTTTTTTTACTATTTATCTTAATACCTTCTTTATCTGGGCAAAACTCAATGCTGTATTTCAATTTATTTACAAAATAGTTAATATTCATATGATAGAATTTATTTTTATTAATAATTTGTGTTCAAAAATTGAACATATCAAAAAATCTTTATATTTCAAGCATATTACGATAAATAGGGGCTATTTCTTTTTGCTTAAAACCTGACGAATATCTGAAATTATAAATAAAAGTACTCTCCTAATATAAAAATAAAAAACTTCAAAGATATTCCTTAATTTTTTATTTTTAAAACTGTGATTGAGCATTATAATTTCCATTTTAAAGGGAAAAATAATATATAAATAATTATAGTTATTTTTTTTAAATGAAAAAGAGTATTTATATTTAGTCATAAAATTTTTTAGACTTTTTTCAATAAAATAAATATCTTTATCAAAAAATAAATTATCATCAAATTTGTTAGTGAAATTTTTATTAACACCATTTAAAAAGTTTTTCATAGCCATATCTCCCCACCATTTTTTTTTATGAAAAGTGGAATAATTTAATATTTTCTCAAATTTGATTTTAAGAATATTGCACAATTGTTTTACTATAAATTTATTTCTGAGATGCATATCCTCCAATTTAACTACATGAATTTTATTTTTATATGATTTTAATTCTTGCAAGCCTCTGATTACTCTTTTCATATTAAAATAATATGACCAAGGATCTATCACTTGTTTGTTGTATCTTCTCCAGCTACTAAAAAAAGAAGATAAATTGGTTTTTGGATCTCTTACAGTATACAAAATTTCATAATTTAAATCTTTAAAAATTTTTAATCTGAATCCATGATGCAAATGTAATAGTAAAATTTTTTTTTTCTTCAAATTTTCTTTTTTAGCCGCCGCATAAGCAAGGTGGAGATTTTTAAGTAAATTTAACTTATTTTTATCTTGAATTTTGTAAAATTTTATAAAATATTCTATAAACTTTTTTTTATTAACTAAAAAAAAATCTTTTTTACTTTCGCCTAGTTTATTAAATCTTTCAAATTTATTATACCTAGAGTCAAAAAAATATTTATATTCTTTACAAAATAACTTTGCTATACTTATTGCACTTTTTTCTTTTCTTGCAATTTCAAAGAATTCATCAAAAAAAAAGTCACCGGGAAAATGACATATTTGCGAATGTCCATCCAGTATTGAATGCAGAAACCCTGAACCTGTTCTTCCACCAGTAATTATTATAAAAATTTTCATCAGCTCTAAAAAAACATTTTATCAGAATTTATTTTTTTTAAGAATATTATAAAAATTATTTTTTTTTCCATTTATATTTAAAAGTTTTTTGTTTGTTAATTTTTTATACTCGAAGATAGATTCGGATATTTTTTTTACTTTTATATTTTTCCAAATTTTTTGTGAGAAAATGTTCAAATTTCTATTTGAGATATGATATACCTTACCAGTAGTATCTAGCATTTCAGCAGCTACACTTCCTGCTTCTCCAAGAATAACAGGGGCATCTAATCTTTTCCTCTTTTTAATTGAAATTTTTTTAATTTGATCTTTAAAATTAATATGCTTTTTATTTTTTTTATTTAAATAGTGAATACTTATATTGTGTTTTTTTATATTTGAATTTTTAATCATTAATAATGTTTTTAGTTTTTCTATAAAAAAATTTTGATTTTTTATACTATAAGGTAAAAAAATATAATCTTTTCTTTTTCTAAATTTTAGATATCTAATTGAATTAATCACTTCTAGTTTTTTTAAAGGCCAAGAAAAGTACCTATGAAATACTTTTTTTTGAACTTCGCTACATACGTATAATTTGTCTAAAAAATTTGACTTATAGATCATTTCTAGTTGAAGCGGTTCTGGCATGCGATGATAATAACCAAAAATTTTATTTTTTTTTGATATTTGTTTAGCGACTTTTATAACTGCATTTTGATGAGGTCTATTTTCATAAGGTAAATAGACGTTAAATTTGCAATATTTAAAAGTTTTATAGAAATAATTTGCAAATAAATTGGATGTGAAAGTCGTATAATTGGTATTGTCTAGAAAATTTTTTTTACAAAGATTTTTTAGTATTATTTTTAAAAAATTTAAAAAATTTATAGTTCCTTTTTCTTTGTATACTATTGATATATTTTTTATTTTTCTTGGGATATAATTGTCTAAAGAAATTAGAAACCAATATATATTTTTTTTCTTGTCTGACTTATAATTGAAATATCTATCATAAAAAGATCCATTTTTTCCAAAATTTTCTTTTGAACAATATGAATAAATAATATTATAATTTTTTTTTTTGTCTATTTTTGAACTTATTAACTTATAGTTTGAATTTATAATTATATTTAAAATTTCTTTAATAGAATTTTTTACTAGATCAAAGCTAAGATATTTTTTTTTATTAATTAATTTTATTTTTTCGTTTCCAATACAATCCGCCCAAATAACAAAATCACAAAACGGGCTTATAGATATATCAACACCAGTTTTTTTTCTAAGTTTTAAATGTTTTTTTGCTAAATTTATTGTATCTATTTGTGATTTATAAATTTCTTTTTCCATTTATTATATTCTGTAAAAAAAATAGATAGTTTTTTTGAAGATCCCAGGCTAATTCTTACATAATCTTCTAGTGGCTTAGGAAAATTAGCTCTAATGTAGATCTTTTTTTTTTCTAACCATTTAACTAAATGTTTTGTTAGTTTTTGATTTGATAATTTAAGTAAAATAAAATTAGTTTTTTCTCCTCCATGAAATATATCTCCATTTAATTTAAATTTATTTCTAATATATTTTGACCCCTGTTTAACAAATTTTACATGATCTTTGTAAATTTTATGTTTAAGAGCCCATAATGCAGTTTGATACGTCAATGAATTAGTCTCAACTAAAGTTCTGCATTTAGATATATACTCACTTATTTTTTTGTCTGCAATCATATACCCCAAACGTATGCCGGAAAGACCCCAAGCTTTTGAAAAGGTTCTCATAACTATTAAATTTTTGTTTTTTTTTATTGTTGAAGCCTCAGAAATAGAACCAAAATGATAGTATGCCTCATCATAAACAAGTAATATGTTATTTTTTTTGCAAATTTTATAAATTTCATTCTTTAATTTTTTATTAAATTCATACTCTATTGGCATGTTTGGATTGACTAAAAATAAGACTTTTGTTTTTTTATTTATTAATTTTTTCAAATCACTCACTTTAAGCTCGAATTTATTTGTGAATTTCCATAAACGATATTTGATATTATGAAGCTTTAATAAAACATCATACATAGGATAAGATGGGTGCATAATAATTGCTTCGTCATTTTTTGAAAGAGTAGAAAATATTATATGTGACATGCATTCAGTAATACCTTGGGTTATGTAAATATTGTCTATATTAACTTTGTGAAGTTCTGCAATTTTTTTGTATAACAGAGATATATCTGGAGTTGCGTTAAATGAATTTATAGAAAAGCTGTTTATAGCTTTTTTAAATTCAGAGTTATTATAAGAGTCTGCTCTCTCATTTCTATCTAAAATAATACCATTTTCTAAATCTCGATTTTGAGATGTTTGAACTCTAATTAGTTTATTTTGATGGCTTTTAAATTGCATGACTTGATCTAAAGTTTTTGATTATATGCATCAAATAAATTTGTTGTTTTACACTCTAAATTATTAATGCATTTATTACAGTATATACCTTCAAGTTCATTTTTAAGGTGTTTATTTCGAAGGTATTTAAATTCATCTCCATTCCAAATTTCTAATAAAGATTTTTTTGTCGTATCTCCTATCTCTAATTGTTTATGAAAATCAGCGGTGCAGGCAACAACAAAACCGTGTGGATTTACTACAATTCTATTAAATGGATAAACGCATCTAGACAATACGTCTTTATCTTTTAGGCTTCCTAAAACATTTCCTTTTTGGATACTCTCATTGTCATTAAGCTCCATCATGCTTCCACCTTGATTGCTAATTTCTCTAAATTCAAACTTGTCACAATTAGCTGTAATTATTTTTTCTATTTCCTCTGCTACGAAATCTGTCTTAGAATTCTTGACTGTGCTAACATATATTCCCATTTTAATATTATTTTCATTTCGATACTTAAATATCCACTTTAAGTTTTTAATTACTTTTTCAAAATCATCGTACCCATGTACCTTTTTAAAATTTTCTCTATTATGAGCATTTATTGAAAATTTTATACTATCGCAACCTGCATCTATAACTGGTTGAGCCCTTTTAGCATCAGCTAGTGCTCCATTGGTATTAATATAGATGTATTCATACTTTAATTTTTTTCCTTCTTTTATAAATTCTGGTAATCTTTTATCCATAAAAGGTTCACCAGTAGCCTGAAGCGCCAAATCAGTTGACCCATTTTCTTTTGCTTCTTTCATCAATTTAAAAGCTAACTTTAAATCAAGTGCATCATATTTTCTTATTTTTGGGTTCGCACAAAAATAACATTTATGGTTACATCTATTATTAATATCTAAAGTAATTTCTCTTGGAAAAGGAGGTTCGGTAGTAAAAATATCTTTTTCCGATCTAAAAGTAAGTTTTTTTCTTAACTCTAAAGATTGTTCGAAAACTTCTTTTTTATAAGGGGGATAAAATTTATTCATATTATTTTATAAAAAAAACATTTGAGAATATTATTTTTATTATGATACTTAAATTGTTTTTAACAATATTTAAAGATTTATTTTCTATGTATTTCATCATTTTCTATAATTAAAATTCTATTCTTGAGGTTTTATATTTTTTTCTTTCAAGATTATTTAATTTTACTTCTCCATAACTTTGAGGGTTACCCCAAATTGTGTTTTTAAACCATTTGTTATTTTCTATCCACCAAACTCTATTGTCCCTAAATTTATCTGCCACCGTATCAAATTCTTGTTCATTAAGCTTTGTTACTTGAAGAAAATGCATTAATGAATCTCGAGGTTTCACATGATCGTATTTTTGAACTAAATTAATTCCTTCTTTTCTACTCATAATTCCTAATCTTATATCTTTTGATGTGTGATCAGTGCATCTTCCGTATCCAAATTTTATAAATTTCATATAATCTTTTATTCCATTTTCGTGGATATCATCAACATTTGAGAAATTTCTATAAGTTCTCTCGTAAGGGACTGGGTTCACTTTAAAACCAAGTTCTTTCGCAATTTTTAAATTTTTATTAGCGTCCCAATAAACATAGTTTCCCATAAAGATGCCTCTCAAACCAATTCGCTCTACTTCGGAATCGGTTGGAAATTTTGTCCACATTAAATCTTTTTCTGTTAAACCCTCTTTTCCAATAAAATCTTTTTCAGTGTATCCTCTAAGTGAATCTTCAGACCTACTTTTTTTTGTAAATTCTGGAAAATCATTCATTGAAAATTGTCCCGCTAAATCAGTAAATCCATGTTCGCCATAAACTAACAAAGGTATTTTAAACTTAGCAGCTATTTGAAATGGAGTGGTCCACACGCCGCAATGAAAATGCCAACTCATATCTCCTGTCATTTCAAAACCAACCTTGTTCATTTTTGAAATTACTTTTTTATCAGGATAAAAAATATAATGATCTAATCCAATATTTCCTATATTTTTCAAATTTTCATCTCCTGTTTTAGAATAATTGTGGGTGTAATAAGTCACTAACAAAGGTTTTAATCCTAAATTTTTTATATAGTTAGCCTGAAAAAGACTATCTTTGCCTCCGCTCACTGGGATTATACAATCATAGTTATTTTTTGATTTATATTTAAATAAAATTTTTTTGAAAATTTCCTCTCTTTTTTCCCAATCAATTTTCATTTTTTCATCATGCACGAGACAGCCACTACAAATAAAATCCTCGCTCATGGTCAAATTAACTGCAATCATTGGGTATGTACACTTTTTACAATAGATCATAAAAGTTAATAAATCCTCACATTTATTTTTTGGCTAAACATAAATTTTTTTAAATTAATAATACTTTGTTCAGTGAAATGGAAAATATTTGCTGCACCTAACGAAATATCATTACTTACATTTAAGGCTTCAATAAAATGTTCATACTTACCAGCTCCACCTAAAAGTATTAAGGGAACGTGAATAATTTTTGATACAGATCTCAACAATTCTAAATCATATCCTGTGCCATTTCCATCTTTATCTATAGACTGTAACAAAATTTCCCCGGCTCCCAATTCTTGTATCAATTTAATCCATTCATGAATATCTAAGCTGGTCTTATTTTTACCAAAACCTGTAAACACATCCCAACTTCTATTATCAAAATTTTTTTTTACATCTACACAAACAACAATACATTGAGATCCAAATTCTTTTGCTGCATCTTTAATAAATTTTGGGTTTTCTATCGCGGCTGAATTGATTACTACTTTATCTGCCCCAGCTTTTAATCTAATCTTAATATCATTTATTGATCTAATTTTACCCCCAATTGTCAGCGGTACTCGGCATACTTTAGAAATATCTTTTATTATATCTATTATGTTGTTTCGACTTTGTTTGATAATTTTTGAATTTGATGAAGATGACCCTATTACACTTTTAATGTTTGTCAAATTATAATTATCATCACGAGTTATATCTAAATAAATTATTTCATCTGCTTTCCAAGATGAAAATCTATCTACTTGCTCTATATGGTTGCCCATCAATTGATGTAATGAAAAATTTTGGCTTCTCACTAAGATGCCATTTTTTAATAATAGAACTGGGATTATTCTTGTTTTTAACATTTAAGTATTAATAAAATTTTTTAATAATAATGAACCTACATCGTGGCTTTTTTCAGGATGAAATTGGGTGGCAAAAATATTTTCTTTTTCAATGCTTGCCGTCAATATGCTCCCATGTTTACATGTTCCGCTAATTACTGATTTGTTATGAGGAACAAGATGATAGCTATGAACAAAGTAAAAAGAGGAGTTTTTTCTAATCTTATCATATAAAATGTTTTTAGAAAAATTCACTTCATTCCATCCCATATGAGGAATTTTTACATTTAGATTCTCTGGAATTTTAATAACTTCACCTTTTATCCAATTTAGTCCTTTAGTTTCTCCACCTTCAGAACTTTTACTTGCAATTAATTGCATACCTAAACAAATTCCAAGAAACATTTTTTTTTTTACAATTATTTCATTGTTTAGAAGATCTATTAAATTAATATTTTTTAGATTTTGCATTCCTGCTTTAAAACTTCCTACCCCTGGAAGAATTATATGTGAAGAATTTTTTAAATCATTTTCTTTATCAGAAACAATAACGTTACTGGTTAAATCCTTAATTGAATTAAATATTGATGCAATATTACCTAACTTATAATCTATTATACATATTTGCTTCATGAATTTTTTTTTCCATTAATTTCTAAATAATTAATAATATTTTTTATAATAAAGTTTTGTTCTTTGTTTTTTAAACCCACATAAATAGGTAATGATAGATACTTATTATAATATTTTATTGATCCAGGGAAAGATGATGCAGATTTTTTTTTATAAAATGAAAATTTAAAAATTGGTTTATAATGAAATTGAGGAAAAATGCCTTTTTTTATTAAAAAATTGATAAAGTCGTTTTTGTTTTTTTTTATTTTTTTGAAATTTAATCCAATTAAAAATAAATGATACAAGTTAGTTTTATTTTTTGATTTTGGAAAATCTACATACTCTTTAAAAGTTTTTAGCTTTATTTTGTATAAATTGAAAATTTTTTTTCTTTCTTCATAAAATTTATCTAATTTTTTTAATTGGCTAAATCCCAAAGCACAATTAACATCACTTAAACGATAATTAAATCCTAATTGTTTTATATCATAATCCCAATAATTTTTTTTATTTCTAATTATTCCATGACTTCTTAATAATCTTATCTTATTTGCAATTTTTTTATCGTTTGTAAGAACTGCGCCCCCTTCACCAGTGGTAATAGTTTTTACAGGATGAAAAGAAAATACACAAATATCTGAATGTTTACAGGAACCAATAAAAAATGATTTTTTGTTATATTTATACTTAGACCCAATTGCGTGGCAAGCATCTTCTATAAGAGAAAAATTATATTTTTTCTTTAATTTAAAAAAATCTATATTGTTTTCAACATATCCGCCTAGGTACATTGTAACTAATGCTTTAATTTTTTTTATTTTATTCTTTTTAATACACTCTAAGATATTTTTAAGATTAATCTGTCCCGTTTTTTCATCAACATCTATTAAATATATTTTGGCGCCTATCAATTCTGCCATTCTATATGATGATATAAAATTTATAGCTGGCATTAAGACAACGTCGTCTTTTTTCAAACCGATTGATAAAAATGCCAAGTGTAGTCCTGATGTTGCGTTAGAACAAGAATATGCATATTTGCATTTAAACTTATTCTTTAGGGCATTTTCAAACTTTTCTACATAAGGGCCTGTTGTTATAAGTTCATTTTTAAGAGATTTTTTTACCTCATCAATATCAATATTATCAACTGATTGTTTGCCGTAGTTTATACTCTTTTTAATTTTCATAATTATTAATTATTTGTAAAATTTCTGTTGAAAAATTATTTGTTTCTTTTGAGCATAAATAATTAAAATCTTTTCTTAATTTGATCAAACTTTTTTTATGCCACCATTCATATGGATTATCCCATATACTGTTTATGTGTTTATTTAAATCATTCGTATCAGTTACAATAATTTTTTCTTCGATAAATTTTTCATAAAGCGCCTTTATCTTTGGATTAATGCTTTCGATTAACTTTCTGCTAGTAAAAACGATGTTTGGTTTTCCACTAAACATTGACTGATAGAATGATGTCTGAAAATCCATGTTTAATACTATTTTGGATTTTTTGAAAATATTTTCAATTTTAGTAATAGAACAAATTTTATTATTATCAAAATCTTGTTTAATCCTCTCTTTCATGGCCCACCTAAAAGAATTGGGGTGAAGGCGAAATTTTAAATTATTATAAATATATGGTGAAAGTTTTTTCAAAGATTTTAATTTTTCGTATTCATAAATAAACTGATCACTTTTTAGGTCATAATGTAATCGGTGATTATATAAATTTGGTGTAGATAATATCACATATAGTTTTTCTCCTAGATTTAAGTCTTTTCTTGCCAATTTTTTATTATAAAATTGAGGTGCAATTTGCTTAACATTTTTTTTAAAAGAATAATTCCATGATAGAAAACGATCAAACTTTGATAAACAACTGTCAAACTTTGGACAATCCTCTATATTGCCTCCATGTTCTGAGAATAAGTAGCTACTACCGTTGTTTATTTTATTTGCCGCCCAAAGTGAAAATAAATCATTTTCCTCCCCTACTGCAGAAATTATTGTTTTAGGGTTTAAATCTATTTTTTTTGAAATCTCATTAACGACATTAAATCCCTCCAAATATGAGATTGGCATAAATTTAAATATATTTTCTTTGACAAAATTTTCGAAATTTATATTTGAATTAAATTCTAATACTAGCTTATCTCTATTCATTGGTTCAGGTAGTTCTTTTTGTAACTCAAATTCAGAATATAATCTTGGAATGGTTAAAGATTTTAAAAAAATTTTTAAATTATTATTCTTTTTAAAATATGTTTTATACAATGTTACTTTAGGATTTTTCTGAATTATTGACAAAAATTTATCCAATTTCTGTAAAGTAAAATTTGTTTGTTTTGTATATTTATTTAAAATAAACTTTTGTTTTTTTTTGACTGGCTGTTTTAATTGAATGAATTTTACATTTGTCTTTGCCTGCTGTTTGGCAATTAAAGTAAAAAAATTATTTTGCCATATATGGTTGTTACTTAGTTTATGTAGGTCTGTTATATCACTTGATATTATGTCTTTTGTTTCAAATTTGTAATAATAGATTCTTGAAATTGGAAACTTTATTAAAGCTTGCTTTATGCACTCCCATTTATCATATGATTGTATTAAAAATTTATATAGCCATGCTCCGGTTAATACATGCCAAAATCTCAAATTATTTTCAAGATTGTGAATTTTATTTAGTTTTTTAGATAATAAATTTAAAACTTTATAATAAAGATCATAAAGATATTTGTAATCCTCATTTATTTTTTTATTGTCATCCCAGTGATAGTTTAATGTTTCAAATTTGCCGTATTTATCAGTATCAATTTCATGTGCCAAACACCACCGACCTAAAAAAATCTTTTTTTTCTCAGAGTCAATTTTACAATCCAATTTTGTTAAGAAAAGATTCAATTTTTTTCCCAATATTGTTTAATCTTTTGTTTGTACAAATTAAATATTTTGTCTTTTTTAATTTTAATTTTTGCTTTTAAATAATCTTTTTTTACATCAATAGAAAAGCTATCACCTTTGAGAAGTGGAGATTTTATTTTTAAACCTATTTCTAATGCCCTAAGAAGTTCTACTCCTTCAATTTTTTCAAGCAAAGTTTTTTTAGATTTAGAATACTTCAGTAAAGCAGTAGGTTTAAAAGAAATAATAGATAGATGTTTATGAAGATAGTTTTTTTTTTTTATGAAACTGTGAGGAGCGCAAGCTCTAGTAAAATATAAAACTTTTTCATTTTTTCCTTTTACAATCTTAACAATGTTTTCATTGTAATTTTTATTTATTTTTAGTGAAGGAACCACTATGTCTGTATTATAATTTTTAATATGATAGTTTATAACCTGGTCAATTTGATTAGGACTTATTAGTGGTTCGTCACCTTGAATATCAACTATTAGGTCGTAATGTTTCTTTAAAAATTTATAAGCTTCGGCAATACGTTCGGTTCCATTATTGTGTTGTTTTGAAGTCATGATAGCTTTACCTCCATATTTATTTACTGTTTTAAATATTTTTTTGTCGTCACAGCAAACAATTACATCGTCTAATTTTTTTGATAATTTTGCCCTGCAATAAACATGCATAATTAACGGAACACATTGAAGAGGAAGTAATGCTTTATTTGTAAGTCTCATGGATTTTAACCTAGAAGGAATTAATCCAATAATTTTTTTCATGAGTTTAGCCATCCTCCATCAATATTAATATTTTCTCCGTTTATATATTCTGAGTTTTTAGAAAGTAAAAATTTTATTAAATTTGTTACTTCATCAGGTTGACCCCATCTTCCAGCTGGAATTCTATTTAAAGTCCAATTGTAAAGTTTCTTTTTTTTTTTAAATTTTTCAAAATAAGAAGTTTTAATAAAACCTGGACTAACACTATTTGCCCTTATGTTGTTATTTGCCATTTCAACAGCAAAACATTTTGTTAATGAAATTAGCGCTCCCTTTGAAGCTGCATATGAACTTAACTCATTAAAACCTATTTGTCCGACTATAGATGAAATATTAACTATCGAGCCATGTTTTTTTTGATCAATTAGGTGCTTTGAAAAAATTTGCATTAAATAAAAAATTGAAAAAAAATTTATATCAAATACATCCAAAAGATCCTTTTTGCTTAATTTTAAAAATTTTTTTCTTTTTCTTATGCCTGCATTATTTACTAAGCTAGATATGGTTCTTTTTTCTTTTTTAGCATCTAAAAATATCTTTTTTAAAGTTGTTGTATTTTTTACATCACCATTCACAATTTTAAGATTTTTAAATTTTTTAAATTTTTTATTATCTTTCTTGTCTCTAATTAGGGCATAGACAAAATAGCCTTCACGTAACAATGACAAAACTGTAGTGTAACCAATACCTTTGCCGGCACCTGTAACCAGAGCTGAATTTAATTTATTTAACATTTTTTACCTCCATTATTTTTCTATTATTTATTTCATAAATTTTATTAAAGTATTTATTAAAATTATTATCATGGGTTACCATTATAACTGTTAAACTTTTTTTGCTGGTTAATTTTTCTATAATGGAATGTCCAATTTTATAATCTAATGAAGACGTTGGTTCATCCATGATTAAAAATTCATCTGACTTGTATAAAGCTCTAGCAATCATTAATCTTTGTTTTTGCCCTCCAGATAGTGAGGAACCAAACTCTCCTAAAGACTGATTTTTACTTTTAATTTTATTATAAAAGTCAATACATGATAGCTCGATCACATTTTGTAATTTTTCATTATCAATTTCTTTTTCATTATCTTTAAGCGTAATATTAAACTCTAAGCTTTTATTAAATATAAAAATTTTTTGAGACACATACCCCAAAGAATTAAAAATACTTAAATTATTTTGAAATTCTTTGTTTTCATTTATTACAAGACTCCCGCTAACCGGTTTTTGCAACCCTACAATCAAATCTAATAATGTGCTTTTTCCTTTTCCTGACTGACCTGTAATTAAAATTTTATCACCAGAGTTTATTGTAAAATTTGTATCTTCAAATATTTTCTTGGAGTTTTTATCATAAGAAAATGATAAATTTTTAATATCAATTTTTTTAATATCAATTTTTTTATTTTCTAATTTTTTTTCATCTTTTAAATTAAGTTGATCATAAACTTGATCAACTGCTGGATATACAAATTTATATCTTTGTATAAAACTGACGAGTCTATTTGCTGCGGGTAAAATCTTAAATGTACACGCTGCATACAGTGCTAAAGTAGGGAGCACAGTATCCATTTTAATTAATATCTCAAAATTAGCTGCACTATAAAGAATTACAACTAAAGCTGTTAAAGTAATCAATTCAAAGTAAACTTTTGGAAATTTCTGTAATAAGTCAAATTTTGCAGTGCATTTACCGTATGCATTAGAGATCTTTTTATATGTATCTTGAATTTGTTCAAAAATATTTGAAATAAGTATTTCTCTTACGCCTTGTATGTTTTCCTGAATTAAAAAACTTTTTTTAAACTCAAGTTCCTGCCTTTCTATTGAGGACTTAGTAATAAATTTTTGAAAGAATTTCAAAAAAATATATGATAATAAAATTAACAAAAGCATTACAGAAATCGTTACTTTTAGTGTCAAAATTAAGAGTAAAATACCAAGTCCAGTAACCAATATAAGATCAGATAAAATATTTATTAAGCAAAAGACTGCAGCTGAAAAATTTTTAGTTTCAATTCTTACTTTGGTGATCAAATCTGAGGATTTATTTTTTAAATGATAGCTGTAATTTCTGTTTAAAATCTTATTTAACAACTTTTGGGATGTTTCTTCAGCTATCCTAGTATTGAGAAAAGCATCTTTATAATTTATGTAAATCTGAAATATATTTTTGAAAACTATTGTTATTATAAATAGCAAAAGAGTTGTATTTATCAAATTAAGTGAAAATTTTCCCTGAAAAAAAACAAGTATAGTTGCAAATTTCGGATACAGCTCAAAAAAATTATTATCACTTAAAGAAACAATAATTGGGACTAAAAGAGAAATTGAAAATGCTTCAAGAACTGTATTTAAGGAAATTAATCCTGAAAAGTAAATAAATTCAAATCTTTTTGAAGAGTCAAAAAGTAACCATATTTTTTTCATGAGAAGTTATTTATAAATTTGAAATTAATTTCTTTAATTGGTTTATATTTAAAAATTTTTTTTGATTAGATGTATAAGAAAAATTTTTATCTACTTTTTTAAATTTAAATTTTTTATATTTTTGAATACGCTTTTTGTGGTTATCTGGTAAAACTACGTAATATTTTCCCAAATCTAAAGAATAAGGTGCATCATTCGGATTTAATAATTCTTCGTGAATTTTTTCTCCTCTTTTAATTCCAATGAATTTAAGTTTACTTTTAGAATTAATAGCTTTTGCCAAATCAACTACTTTAAAAGAGTCAAGCTTAGGAACTACAATTTCTCCACCAATGGCATTATTAATTGCCCAGTCAACCATCTTAACACTTTCTTCAAGAGTAATGTTAAACCTGGTCATATCTTTATGTGTTATTGGAAAGTGTCCAGTGTGCTTGATGGACTCAAAAAAAGGTGCAACTGATCCTCTAGAACCAAAAACATTTCCATATCTCACAACTGATGCTTTTAATGCTTCCCCAGAGTAAGTGTTTGCAGAGATAAATATTTTGTCACTACATAATTTTGTAGACCCATACAAATTATGTGGCGCTACAGCCTTATCTGTGGATAGAGCTACTATTTTTTTAACTTTTTGATTTATGCATGCTTCAACAACATTTTGCGCACCTAAAATATTAGTCTTTATAAATTCAAAAGGATTATATTCTGCAGTGGTAATTTGTTTTAATGCAGCAGCATGAACAACGCATTCAATATTTTGTAATGCTCTTTCAATTCTATTTTGATCTCTTACATCGCCTATGAAATATCTAATTTGAGGATATTTTTCTGTAGAAAACTTTTTTGCCATATTAAATTGTTTGTATTCATCTCTACTAAAAACCACTATCCTTTTTAATCTTTTTCCATAATACTTTAATAAATATGCTAATAGAGCCTGACCAAAACTTCCAGTGCCTCCGGTGATTAAAATGCTTCTCATTAATTTACTCCTTGTCTTTTTCTTTCATTAATTTTAATTCTTTTTGTAGTTCATCGTATTCTTGCATCTTCTTTCTCATAAAATTTATAGTTAACTTAGTTTTTTCTGAGATTCCTTTTGGAGTTAAAACATAAATATAGTTAATTTTTTTAGGGTTTTTTTTAAAGTTTTTAATTTTTAACAATCCCTTTTCTCTAAGTTCGTTTATACAATAGTTTAATTTACCTAGACTAAATCCAAGCTCTTTTGCTAACTCTCTTTGAGTAAATTGGGGATTTTTTTCAACCTTTCTTAAAACATAAAGGTGATTCTCTTTATCTTTATTAGTACTGTTCATATTTTGAACAATATACCGTTCATTGGTTGAACAGTAAAGAAAAAAATGTTTAAATTTGGATAAATTGTTAAATTAGTTTAACTATAAGCATATAATGAGTGAAAAATTATACTTAACCAAATATAAATCTCTTCGTTTTACTATTAAAAGAATTTCACCATCGATGGTTAATAAAAGTTATTTCGATTGGTTTAATGACAGAACAACAAAAAAGTACATTGAATTTTCGCCTAAAAATATTAATGACCTCAAAAAGAATGTTATTTTCAATCTTAAAAAAAAAGATGTTTTGTTTTTTGGTATTTTTTTCCAAAAAAAACATATTGGAAACATCAAATTTGAAAAAATAAATCTAAACACATCATCAGCTTATTTTGGAATTTTAATAGGTGAAAAAAAATGGCGACAAAAAGGAATTGCCAGAGAGGTATTGGGAAAATCTATGGATGTTTTATACGAAAAATTTGGAATTTTTAAATTTTTTCTTGGCGTTAATAAGGAAAATAAAGATGCAATAAAACTATACTCAAATTTAGGATTCATGAAAATTAAATCTAAAAAAAAAGATGTTATTAATCAAAAGATGTTCAAAAATTTATTAAAATCAAAGATTGTTATTGGTACAGCTCAGTTTGGTTCACAATATGGAATTAATAATAACCAAAAAAAAATTTCTAATTTAGAAATAAAAAAAATTAAAAACTACGCTTTAAAGAATAACATAAATTCTTTTGAAACTGCCCAATCTTATGGAAATGCTGAAAGTAGATTAGGTATTTTAAATATGAAAAATTTATCGGTGATAACAAAAATAAAGGGATTAAATCAAGAATATGATCAAATGAAAATATATGCATTGATCAAAGATTCATTAAAAAAATTAAAACTTAAGCAGGTATTCGGTCTAATGATACACGATGCAAAAGACCTACAGGGCTCTAATGGGCTGAAAATATTTCATTTTTTAAAAACTTTAAAAAAAAAAAAAATAATAAAGAATATTGGTGTAGCAGTTTATGACTTGGATGAATTGAGTAAACTTACTAAAAAATTCAAGTTTGATATAATTTCAATACCGTGTAGTATTTTTGATAGAAGGTTTTTAAAATCTAAAATAGTTGTTAAATTGAAAAAATTGAACACTAAAATTTATGCGAGATCTATTTTTTTACAAGGACTTTTATTAATGAAACATAAAAATATTCCAAATTATTTTTACAAATGGAATAATCATTTTTTAAAATTGGATAAATTGTCAAATCAAGAGAAAATGTCAAAACTCGAATTTTGTATAAACTTTGTAATAAGCAACCCTTTAATTGATAAAGTAATTATTGGTTGTGATAATATTATTCAATTTAAACAAATTGTGAATATAAATTTTAAAAAAAATTTTTACTTAAAAAATCACTTTAAAATTAATGACAAAAAATTACTGAATCCCTCAAAATGGCAAATAAGAAATTAAAAATTACTGCAATAATACAAGCTCGAATAGACTCAAAAAGGTTTCCTAACAAAGTTTTAAAGAAAATAGGTAATTTATCAATTATTGAGTTTATTATTAAAAGGCTAAGCTATTGCAATCTTATTGAAGATGTCCTTGTCGCAATCCCTACAGGTAAAGAAAATAATGTCCTTTATAATTATTTAAAATCTAAGTCGATTAAGGTGTTTAGGGGAAGCAAAAATAATGTTCTTAAAAGGTATTATCATGCAGCTAGAAAGAACAAAACTGATATAATTATTAGAATAACTTCTGACTGTCCATTAACTGATCATAAGATTGTCAATAAAATGATTGATAAATTTAAAAATAATAAGACTGATTATTTGTCAAATATTAACCCGCCATCATTCCCAGATGGTTTGGATGCAGAAGTTTTTACATTTAAGGCTTTACAAAAATGTTACTTATTAGCAAAAAATAGATATGATTTAGAGCATGTTACACCATTTTTCAGAAATTCAGGAAAGTTTAAAATTGATAACTATAAATCTAAAAATAATTTTTCAAATTTGAGACTGACTATAGATCAACCAGAAGATTTAATTTTAGTGAAAAAGATTACTAAAAAGTTTGCAACAAAACCTAAATTTAATATTGATGATATAATTGGAATTTATAAAAAAGATCCTGAATTATTTGAAATAAATAAACATATAAAAAGAAACGAAGGATCAGAGACTCTTAATAGTCAACGACTATGGAGAAAAGCTAAAAAGATCATTCCAGGTGGTAATATGCTGCTTTCAAAAAGGCCAGAATTATTTTTGCCAGGTAGATGGCCTGTTTATTTTAAAAAGGCTAAGGGATGTAAAGTTTGGGATATAGATAATAATTGTTATTTTGATTTTTCTTTCATGGGTGTGGGCACAAATATTCTTGGGTATTCAAACAACCTTATCAACGATCATGTAAATTCCGCTATAGAAAAAAGTAATGTTTCATCACTAAACTGTGTAGAGGAAGTTAAACTTGCAGAAAAGTTAATTAAATTACACCCTTGGTCTGATATGGTTAAATTTGCTAGAACTGGTGGTGAGGCAAATTCTATTGCAGTGAGAATAGCTAGGGCTGCGAGCGGTAAAGATAAGATTGCTTTTTGCGGTTATCATGGTTGGCATGACTGGTATCTTTCTGCAAATTTATCTAATAGCAAAAATTTAAATAAACAACTTTTTTCAAATCTTTCAATAAATGGTGTTCCCAAATCTTTAAAAAACACTGCTTTCCCATTCGAATTTAATGATTTTAAAAAGTTAGTTGAGATAACAAAAAAACATGACATTGGTGTCATAAAGATGGAAGTGTTCAGAAATGTTAAACCAAAAAGTGATTTTTTAAAAAAAATAAGAAATTTAGCAACTAAAAAAAATATTATTCTTATATTCGATGAATGCACCTCTGGTTTTAGAGAAAATTTTGGAGGTTTGCATTTAAAATACGGGGTGGCTCCTGACATAGCTATTTTTGGCAAAGCGTTGGGTAATGGTCACGCAATTACAGCAGTTTTAGGCAAAAAGGAAATTATGCAACACGCTCAAGACTCATTTATAAGTAGTACGTTTTGGACTGAAAGATCAGGACCAGCAGCTGCCCTTAAAACTCTTGAAATAATGGAGAGAAAGAAAAGTTGGAATATTATTTCTTTATTAGGTAAAAAAATTAAACAAGGATGGAGTAGCTTAGCTAAAAAACACCAACTTAAAATTAAAATTTTTGGCCTTTCCTCTATTTGTAGTTTTGAAATTCAATCTCCTAATTGGTTGAAATATAAAACTTTAATTTCTCAAGAAATGATAAAAAAGGGATTTTTAGCAGCAAATTCTGTTTATGTTTGCATAGATCATAACGAAAAAATTATTAAAAAATATATGAAAAATTTAGATAACATCTTCAAGATTATAAAAAATTGTGAAAAAAATAACAATATAGATAGTTTGCTAGAAACAGAAACTTGTCAAACGGGCATTAAAAGACTTAATTAGTCTTGAAAATTATAAAATTCAGAGAGATGCTTTTTAAAAATTGAATTATCTTTATCTCGTGGCATTAGTAATCCTTGAAATTTTTTATGAATATTTCTCCACTCAGTTTCTTTCATTTCTCTAAGTTTATTGAGTATACTTTTACACTTATAATATGAATTTTCCCTAGTCCAAAAAGGTCCTTCTTTTTCAATGCAAGTTATTGGCCACCCAAACTTTAGTGAATTTAAACTTTGAGGAACTGATCTTATATCAAAAAATAACGTCTTATTTCCTCTAGAAAAAGACTCATAGCCCAAAGTTGAATTAAGCGTAATTACTACTTTTGATTTGTCTATTACTTGATAGGAATTAGCTTTCTCAGACTCTATAAATTCCCATTCATTGTTATAAAAAATACTTTTATAAAAATTAAATTCATTTTTTACTAAGTTATTCTTCATCTTTCCTAAGATTGTAATTTTTACTTGATGATCTTTTCCATATTGAGATAAATTTTTTATTAATTTAATTTGATGTTCGTTAAATTCTTGAAAATTTACATCATGAGTTACTTTGTGATTGGCGGGCAAGCTGGCCCAACTAGATATATAGAGGACTTCAATACTCTTTTTTTCATCAAAATTAAAATAGTTAGATTTAAACGATCCAATTGTAATTACTTTTTTAACATTTAATTTTTGAAATTTTTTTCCAATTGCGTCATTCAGTGAAAAGATAACATCTACAGAAGTGTCGATATTTCCTTTTGTTTCGATCTTATTTAAGTCAAATAAAGCGAAATCATGAACAGGTGTTCTAACAGTTGAAGCAATTAATATTTTTTTTTGTGAACCGCTTTTTTTTAGCTTATAAAAAATTGGAGAATTATCTATCACACTAATAATTATATTTGGATCAACTAATTTTATATATGAATTGAAATAATCTAAAGATGAAAATTTTCTTTTAATAAAATTCTTTATCAATACAAAAAGGTTAAGACTTTCTTTTCTAGTATGAAGAATATGAATGTCTTCCTTGCGAAAATATTTTTTAACTAAACCGCTCCCAGCTTCATCAAAAATTAAAATTTTTTTATTCTTTGGTTTAAAAAATCTAAATTTTGAATAAAAGATAAAGTGAAAAAAGTTTTTAAGAATATTCATCTGTTATTATATTATTATATTTGTCAAATTAGATGCTTTTTTAAGTACAGAGATATGTTTTGATCCCAAGTCTTAACATTTTTTGGTAAATGTTTAATTTTATGAGTTTTTCCAATACCTTTTGAATTAATCTTTTTTTTATAATTATTTAATAAAATAGATTTATAGTTTCGCATAAACAACTTTTCTAATTCTCTAAAAAGAATTTTATAAGTACTTTTAAAAGTGTGGTGTTTATTTTTTTTTAAATCAAATTTTATTTCCTTTCTATAAATTATATTTCCACTATCAACACCTTTATCCATTTCATGTATTGTAACTCCTTTTTTTGTGTTATGAAAAAAACTCCAAAAATTAGGATGAGCACCTTTATTAAAAGGTAAATAGGACATATGAAGATTTATTATAGGTCTTGAGACAGATTTTAAAATTTTTGAACTAATTATCTTTCTGTAACCAAATGATACAATTAGATCTCTGTTTTTAATATCATTCAACGTAATTTTTTTTGTTTTATTAACTACAATAATATTTTTTTTTTCTAAAAAATTTATTAGTTTTGTTTCTTTTTTATTATAGCCTAGAAAAAGACATTTCATAAATACTAGATTATTAAAAAATTGGAGAATTTTTTAAAAATTTTTTTTTTGATTTTTTTCCAATAATTTTAAAATAGTTCTCTGCACCCAATCCAATTTTTGGTCTAAAACAGCCTATATTTTTTTTGGTAAACTTTTCTCCTTTTTGTATATCTTTTGTCGCAAATATTGATCTTCTAAGTTTCAAAGAGCTAAGTTCATTTTTTTTAGGTCCTATTTTTGAAGATTTAAGAGTTAAAAACATTTTTTTTGAAAATAATTTTAATTCTTTTAATTGATTTGGATCTATTGAAAATAATTTATCTAATGAATTAATCTTTTTATTTATTATAAAATGTTTTTCTATAACTGAGACGCCTAAAACTGTTGAACTTAAAGCCGAGTATATGTTGTCTGTATGATCTGATATACCAATATTATATTTTTTAAAAATTTTTTGAAATTTTTTAATTGTTAAAATATTAGTATCCTTTTCCTGTGTCGGGTATCCTGAGACACAATACAAGATGATTATCTTATTGTGATATTTTTCTATTATTTTTATAGCTCTTTTTATTTCAGTCAAAGTTGCCATACCGGTTGATATAATTATTGGTTTTTTCTTTCTTGCGACATAATCTATTAAACTTAAATCTGTGATTTCAAATGATGCGATCTTATAAATAGGTGTTTTAAGTGACTCCAAGAGATCTACTGCTCTTTTACTAAAGGGGCTGCTAAATATTGGGATTTTCAACTTTTTTGCTAATTTAAATGCATCTTTATGCCAAGAGAAAGGGGTAAACCCATTAGAATAAAGATCCCAAAGATTTTTTCCCCTCCATGTTCCCGACTTTATTAAAAATTTTTTGGTTTTTAATCTTAATGTAATATCTTCAGGTTCATAAGTTTGAATTTTAATTAAATCAGCTCCATTTTTTGCTGCAGATCTAATATGATCTAAAAATAATTTTTTTTTGCCCGTATGATTAGCAGAAATTTCAGCAATAATTAATGGGTTTGAATTTTTTTTTATATATAGATTATTGCTTATTTTTAACTTCATATGTTTTCTTTTAATTTTATATTCAATTTTTAAACTTGAATATGTTAGTAAATAATATAGTATTGTTCAATAATTGAACATACTATAATATAAAACTTTAAATTATGCAATTTGTAAATGAATTTTGGGCCTTTATTCCAGCAAGATCAGGTTCGAAAGGCCTTAAGGACAAAAATATAAAAAAACTAAATAATCTACCGCTTATAGCTTATAGTATTAATACAGCTTTAAAATGTAAATCTATCTCTACAACTATTTTTTCATCTGACTCGAAGAAATATATTAAGATTGCAAAAAAATATGGGTGTAAAAACTTTCATTATAGATCAAAAAAAGTTTCTAAAAATAATTCAAGCGAACTATCTGTATTTAAAGAATTTATTTATAATCGAATTAGATTAAAAAAGATTTTACCGGAATACTTTGTTCACCTTAGGCCCACTTCTCCATTCAGAAAACTAAGCACTTTAAATCAATCAATCAAAAAATTTAAAAAAGTAAAAAAAAATTGCTCTTCGTTAAGAACAGTAAGTGAAATGTCAAATACAGCATATAGATATTGCAGAATTGAAAAAAACTTATTGTGCGCTATTCCTAAAAGGGATTTTGCATTAGATAAATGGTTTAGGCCAAGACAATTCTTTCCTAAAACATACATTTGCAATTGTGTTATTGATATTTATAAAACAAAAAATATACTTAAAAATAAATTATTCGGTAATAAAGTCCTTCCTATTCTCATTAAAGATTATTTTTGTGATATTGACTCTATTGATGATTTTAAAAAAGCGCAGAATTTTTTAAAATTAAATAAAAAAAAAGATATTCTCAAACATTACTATTAACTATTTGAGACGTTCCGCTGTTCGTGAACCTAAGCTTCAAGAAATTTAAATTATTTTTTTTTAAAAAACTAATTGTTTTGTTTGGGTTTTTTGAAACCATTAAAAAAAAGCCACCTCCACCAGCGCCAATTAGTTTTCCACCTACAAAATTATTTGACATCATAAGTTTTTCGTAAAACTTATTTATTTTAGAACTTGAGATATTTGATGAAAGTTTTTTTTTTAAGTTCCACTGTTCATTAAAAATTTTTCCAATTTGAATAGAATTTCCTTTTTTTAGTGCTTTTTCAAATTCAACGACAAGATTTTTTATTCTATCGTAAATATCTATTGTGTTAATAATATTTTTTTTCTGTGAATTAATTATTTTGGAAGAATTTCGAGTCTTTTCAGTGTAAATAAGAAAAAAATATTTTTCTATTTTTTTTAAAATAGTTTTTTTAATATTTATTTTTTGAACTTCAAATTGGCCGTTTTTTTTAATTCTAACTTTGTTTAATCCACCAAATGATGCCATTATTTGATCTTGCCAACCTCCTTTGAGACCTAGGCGCACTCTTTCAATTTTAAAAGCAATTTTAGCTATTTCTTTTTTATTTTTTTTTTTATTATTCAATAATTTTAAAATACCATTTACTAAACCGACCGTTAGTGAACTTGAAGAGCCCAAACCTGAGCTAGATGGTAAAGTTGAAAAAGTTCCTATTTGAATTTTTTTTTTAATTTTAAAATAATTTAATGTTTCTCTTACAATTTTATTTTTCACTTTGTGAACATCGTTTAAAATTTGTGTATTAAAAGTCTGGATTGAAATTTTACTATCAATGGGTCTTTGCAAAAGACTGACGAAAATATATTGGTTAAATGTTCCAGAAATAAAAAGGCCACCTTTTTTTTTATAGTAAAAATCGAGGTCTGTACCCCCTCCAGCTAATGGAATTCTGTAAGGTGTTCTAATAATTATCATTAATGAAATTAAATTTTATATCCTGCTTTTTTAGCATCATTAAAAAAACCTTTTACTGTTTCTAATGAATATTCGGATGGATTTTTACCAAAAAGTTTTAATTTTCTAATAAACTGTGGTGTCATTGTTATAATGTCACCTCCGGCTTCTTCAGCAGATTTTAAGTCATAAGCCATTCTGCAACTAGCCCATAAAGTTTCACATTTAGTGTTATTATGTGCAAATGAAGTTATATCCTTAAATACTTCAAAGGCATCAATGCCAATATCATATAACCTACCAGAAAAAATTGATAAAATATGCCTTTTGTCTTCAAGTGATGAACTAATCTCTTTTACTTGATCTAACGTAAAAATTGCTGTGATGTTTAAAAGTATTCCCTCACCAGATAACTTTTTGATCAAATTTTTTGTAGAATTTCCATTTGTGTAGGTAATTGGTATTTTAACATAAATATTTTTATTAAGACTGGCAATTTTTTTTGCTTGATTAAAACAATTTTCTTCATCATCTGCAAAAACTTCAATTGAAACAGGTTTATTTTTGGTCTCCGCTAAGATTTCTTTAGTGAAACCTAAATAATCTTTTGCTCCTAGTTTTTTAAATAAACTTGGATTAAATGTGAATCCATCTAAATTGAGAAATTCGTTTATTTCTGAAATTTCGGGACCATCAACGAATACTTTGATTTTATTCTTTGTCATAAAATTTTATTTTAATTCTTTATCTAAACATTCACATATACAATGCAAAATAGACATATGAGCTTCTTGTATGTAAGAAGTCATTTTGCTTTTAACAACAATTTTTATATCAGAAATATTTTTTAAAATTCCTCCAGATTTTCCAACTAAAGAAATTACTTTTAATCCTCTTTTTTTTGCCAATCTGGCAGCATGTACAAGGTTCATTGATGAATTTTTATCTCCTCCGCCAGTTGATAGAAGAATTAAAATGTCATTTTTAAGACCTACAGAGTCAACTTGTCTCTCAAAATATGTGTCGTAGCCAAAATCGTTAGACCATGCGGTTATAGCTGCTGGATGATTTGATAAGCATATTGCTGCGATTGATTTTCTCTTTCTGTTATTAAATGTACAAATAAGCTCACCAGTAAAATGTTCAGCATCAGCACTAGATCCTCCATTTCCAGCCACTAATATTTTATTTTTTTCTTTTTTACATTTAAGAATAAGCTTTACGATATTTGAAATCTCTTTTTGATGACCTACCAATTTATTTATTACTTGGGAACTTTCGATAAAGTGTTTTTCGATATATTTTTTCATAATTTTAAATTTTTTTCAATTTTGATATCATTTTTGTATGAAGAATACCATTAGAAGAAACTAAAATATCTCCTTTACTGATGTCACTTTCCCCTCTCCAGTTGCTTATTTTACCACCAGAGTTTTCGATAATAGGTATCAAGGGAATTATATCAACCTTTTTTACCTTTGACTCCACAATTACATCAACCTTTCCCTCAGCTAACAAACAATAATTAAGTGCATCAAGATTAGATATTTTAAAAAGTCCCTTATGTTTAAGAAAAAAATTTAAAATTTTTTTTTTTTTAATTGTATTAATTGTATTAGTTACTATTATAGAATTTTTTAAATCTGTTTTTCTTGAAGATTTTAAAGTCGACTTATTTTTAAAATTCTTAAATAAATAAGTTTTTTTTGAGTCTGAAAAATAATACCTTTTCAACATTGGAAAAAAAGCCAGTCCAAATAAAGGTTTTTTACCGAAGCAAAGACCAACCAAGTTACTCCATACTGGAGATCCAATTAATAAATTTTTTGTACCATCAATAGGATCTACAACCCATGTTAAAAAATTTTTACCCTTTTTATCTCCATTGGTTGTCTCCTCGCCAATAAAATTTGAATTAGGATATTTATTAAGAATTAAATTATGCAATTTTTTTTCAATTTTTATATCAAAAACTGTTACTGGATCGAATTTCTTTTTTGATTTTGATTTGAAATCAATTCTTTTAGAGGTGTAATTTGGAATAAAGCTCTTTAAACAATTTACTAAGTTTTTTGTGAAAAAAGACGAATAATTAGTCATATTATTATATTGTTCAATTATTGAACATTACACTAAAATATGTATAAATCAAACTTATAATGAATATTCTAATATTAGGGCTTGGGTCTATTGGACAAAGACACTTAAGAAATTTGCACTCAATCGATAAAAATTTCAACTTTTTTGTTTTAAGAAAAAAATTTATTACCCCTTCTTTAAATAATAAAAATTTAGTTGTTAAACAAGATATTAAAAAAAAATATAAATTAAAATACTTAAAAAATTTAAGCCAAATTAAAAGTCTTAGTCTCAAGATAGATGCTGCATTTATTTGTACTCCTTCTAAATACCACGTAGATGAAGCAATTTGGCTTATCAAAAATAATATAAATGTTTTTGTTGAGAAGCCTCTAGGGTCTAATTTAAAAAATATAAGCAGCCTTAAAAATCTAATATTAAAGAAAAAAAAAATTGCACATATGATGGGTTATCAACTTAAATTTAACCCGATAATCAATAAGGTCAAAGAAATTTTAGATAAAAACTCTATCGGACAAATATATAATATTTTTATTCATCACGGGGAACATATAAATGATTTTCACCCTTATGAAGATTATAGAATTTCCTATGCTGCCAGAAAAGATTTAGGGGGTGGAGTGATTTTATGTCAAATTCATGAATTGGATTATATTTTATACTTATTTCCAAATCATAAACTTAAAATTTTAAATTCTGTTAATCAAAAAATCTCTGATTTAAAAATCAACGTTGAAGATACTTTAGTAGCAAATTTAAGTCTTAAAAAAAATAATAAAGATACATTATGTTCAATTCATTTAAATTTTTTTGAAAAACCAAAAAATAGAAAGATCTTGATGATAGGAAAAGATGGAAAAATTGAAGCTAACTTGAATACTGGAGTCGTAGAGCTTTTTAAAAAAAATGAAAAAAAGATTTTTAAATTTGAGTTTGATAGAAATAAAATTTTCAAAAAACAAATTAAATATTTCATAAGTTGTGTAAAAAATAAAAAAAGAGTAGATAAGAAATTTGATTTATTAAATGGGATAAACTCTTTAAAATTAGCACTAAGACTTAAAAATGAGAAAAAATAAAAAAATCTATTTTTCTTTTGTAATGGGAAGATTGTCAAAAAAAATAGGTAACCATTTTCAATATTTTCCAATAGACAATTGGCAGAATGAAATAAGTTTGTCAAAAAAATTTAATTTCACTGGTATGGAGTGGATAATTTCAGATTTTTCTAATCCAATATTTAACAACGAATTTTTAAAAATAATAAAAAATAATTTAGTTCAAAAAAAAATTGCTATTTCATCAATTTCAATGGATTTAATTATGGACAATCCGCTTCATACAATATCAAAATTAGATTTATATTGGTTGATAGAAAAAATACTTTTCTTACAAAAGAATTTTAAATTACCAAGAATTTCTTTTCCCATAGAGGAACGAGCAAGATTTAAAAGTAAAGATCAAAAAAAAACTGCAATAAAAAATCTAAAGATTATTGTATCTAAGCTATCACCAAAATCAAAAATATGCATTGAAACTGACTTGCCTATAAAAACATTGACAAGCTTATTTAAATCAAAAGGTTTAGAAAAACTTGGAATACTTATAGATATTGGAAATATAAGAGCAAATGGTTTTAAAATTGAAAATTACTTTAAGCATTTTAGTAATAAAATATATGGTATACATATTAAGTACAGAGATAAAAATTTTGGTAAATCTAAAATAATTAAGAGAAACTTTAGAGAACTAGAGTATGTAAAGTCACGACTTAACAAATTAAAAAATTTAAATGATATAACCTTTCAAACCTACAGATCAGATAATTACTTTATTAAAGACATAAAAAAAAACTTAAAAAACTATGAAACAACTTCTTTCTCCAAATAATTACGCAATTATAACAGGGGCCGCTGGATTATTAGGATATTTTCACGCTGAAGCGTTAGCAGAAAGAGACATTAACTTAATTTTAATAGACTTAAATGGAAAAAATTTGAAAAAAATTTCAAAAATACTTAAAAAAAAATACAAAAAACTAAATATTATATACAAAGTAGTCGATATTACTAATGAAAGCAAAATTCAAAAATTTTTTAGGGAATTGAAGATAAAAAAAATTAGGTTTAAGTATTTAATTAATAATGCAGAAAAGAATCCAAAAATGATGAATTTAAAATCAAAAAAAAATAATAGTTTAGAGAATTATTCAAGCAAAGAACTGAGAAAAGATATCGATGTTGGAATTATTGGTACCTTTAATTGTTGTAAATACTTTGGAAAGAATATTTCAAATGGCCAAGCAGGTATTATAGTAAATATTTCATCTGATCTAGGAATAAATGCACCTGATCAACGAGTTTATGATAAAAAAAAAAATATTAGAAATGTAAGAAACTTTAAACCAATTTCTTACTCTATTTCAAAGCATGCGATCAATGGGATCACCAAATATATTGCAACGTTTTGGGCTCATAAAAACATAAGATGTAATACGCTGTCCTTGGGAGCTGTATTGAATAATCAACCTAGTTTTTTAATAAAAAATCAAAAAGATAAAATTCCTCTTAACAGATGGGCTAAAAAAAATGAGTATAAAAGTGCAATTCAATTTTTAACAGATGAAAAAAACTCATATATGACTGGACAAAACTTAATAATTGATGGAGGAAGAACAATATGGTGAAAGATTTTAAAAAAAAATATTTAAATAAATCTGATGATCCTTATTTTATTTCAGAAATTGGCATCAATCATAATGGCAAACTTAAAATAGCACTAGAAATGATAAAAGAGTCAAAGATTGCTGGCTTTAACGCTGTTAAATTTCAGAAGAGAGATGCTAATGATATGTTAAATTTTGGATTAAAAATTCCTACTCCCCATGGTTATTTAAGTAAAAATAAAAATGATATACCTAAGAAAATGCCTAAATTCGGTAAGTGGGTTTACCCAGATGTAAGATTAGAACTTGAAAAAAAAGATTATTACAAAATTAAAAATTTTTGTAAAAAAATAAAAATTGACTTAATAGTAACTCCTTGGGATGAAAAAAGTGTGGATTTTTTATCAAAACTAAGAGTTAAAGCCTTTAAAATCGCAAGTATTGATGCGAATAACTTTCATTTTTGCAATTACGTTGCAAAAAAAAAAATACCAACAATTATAAGTACAGGAATGTGCACTTATAAAGAAATAATTACGACACAAAAAATATTTAAAAAATTTAAAACTCCTCATATGTTTCTTCATTGTACCTCTGCCTACCCATCTTCGGAAAAAGATAAAAATTTATCATGTATCCCTGTTTTAAAAAATCTTTTAAAAACTGATATTGGGTTTTCGGGTCACGGAAAAGGTTTAGCCGGATCAGTGGGCGCAGTAGCGTTGGGTGCAAATGTGATTGAAAAGCATTCAACGTTTAATAAAAAAATGGCCGGCCCAGATCATGCTGCTTCTCTAGAATTTAATCAGCTAAGTGAACTTATAGATTTGTGTAAAAAAGTCAGAATAAGCATCGGAAAACCAATTAAAAAGCTCCATAATTCAGAGAAAATATTGAATAAAATATTATCCAGACGACTAGTTTGTAGAAGCAATATTAAAAA
>Ga0209631_10000767_pt1 | contig 42921 bp, 47 predicted proteins | sample COG_08_FD_184752 | JGI IMG/M metagenome (GOLD analysis project Ga0209631, IMG submission 184752) | Pelagic Microbial community sample from North Sea - COGITO 998_met_08 (SPAdes) (version 2) | ecosystem: Environmental > Aquatic > Marine > Neritic zone/Coastal water | place: Helgoland, sampling... | reverse complement strand
ATAGATGGTATTATTCAGATTGATCTTTATAATTATTTTAGACGTGAAGTTAATCTCGGTTCGTATAAACTTCAAAATGTGGCATCGCACTTTATTGGTGACATGATTGATAGTGTAGAATTTTGCGAAACTCATACAGTGATTAAAAGTAAGAATTTAATGGGACTTCAAGAAGATAATTTTGTAATATTTGAAATTATTGGTCATTCTAAAGATCAGTATAAGAAGGGAAAGAAATTCAAAGTAATCCGTTTAGATGAGAAAAAGGGTGAGTTTTGGGTGGAAGAAAAAATAGAAATGTCTAAAGGGAAAAAACTGAGATGGGGATTGGGTAAGGATGATGTATCTCCCGCTGATCTATTTAGACTAACAAATGGTACTGAAGATGATAGGGCAATCATTGCCAAATACTGTTTTCAGGATTGCAATTTGGTGCATCATTTACTGCGTAAAAATGATGTTGTTACCGGGATGTCAGAGGTGGCCGGCATTTGTTCTGTTCCCATTGAATTCATTGTAATGAGGGGTCAGGGTATTAAACTATTAAGTTTCATTGCAAAGAAATGTCGAGAAAAGCAAACACTGATGCCTGTTATTGAAAAAGCTGAAAATGATGGATCATATGAAGGGGCCATTTGCTTAGCACCTAAGAAAGGATTATATACTGAAGATCCGGTAGCCGTGGTAGATTATGCATCTCTATATCCTAGTTCCATGATTAGTGAAAATATATCGCACGATAGTAAGGTATGGACAAAGGAGTATAGCTTGCAAGGAAAACTTTTGAAAGAAACAGGTAATAAAGAATATGATAATCTGAATGATTACGAATATGTTGATATTGAATATGATAGATATGAGTGGATCGCGCCAGAAGGAAGAAAAAAGGAAGAAAAAATTAAAGTAGGTACTAAGATTTGTAGATTTGCACAATTTCCAGATGATCAAAAAGCTATTATGCCATCTATTTTACAAGAATTGTTAGCTGCAAGAAAATCCACGCGCAAACTTATCAAATATAAAACAATACACAAATTGGATAAAGCAACTATTTCGGGATTGCTGACAGAAAAAGAAGATTCTTGGATCGTGACAAATAAAGAAGGACAAACAACAATTATGAAATGTGATGTTGATAAGATCTCCGATACATATAATAGTTTTATGAAAAATGTGTTTAATCAGAGACAACTGGGATATAAAATTACTGCCAATTCATTGTATGGACAGTGTGGGGCTCGAACTAGCGCATTTTATGATAAAGATATAGCAGCATCTACAACAGCTACTGGTCGCAAACTGCTGATTTATGGTAAAAAAATTATTGAAGAAGTTTATGGTGATACCATCTGCGAAACTAAACATGGTAAAGTGAGATGTAATGCTGAGTATATTTATGGCGATACAGATTCGGTATTCTTCACATTTAATTTGAAAACCTTAGAAGGTGAAAAAATAACTGGAAAAAAGGCACTAGAATTAACAATAGAATTGGCTATTGAAGCGGGTGAATTAGCTAGTAAATTCTTGAAACCACCTCACGATTTAGAGTATGAAAAAACCTTTGATCCATTCTTGCTTTTATCCAAGAAAAGATATGTGGGAATGCTTTATGAAATGAATCCAAATAAGGGAAAGAGAAAATCTATGGGAATTGTTTTGAAAAGACGTGACAATGCAGATGTAGTGAAAGATATATATGGTGGAAATATTGATATTTTAATGAGAAATGGAGACGTGAAAGAAGCTATGCAATTTACAAAGCAATTCTTACAAGATATTGTTGATGGCGGAATAGACATGAGAAAGTTAATTATCAGTAAATCATTGAGAGATTGGTATAAAAATCCTCAGAGTATTGCTCACCGAGTGTTAGCAGATCGGATGGGAAAACGGGATCCTGGAAATAAACCAGCTGTAGGATCTAGAATTCCGTATATATATTTCCAAACAAAAGGTAAGGTTAAACTTCAAGGTGATAAAATTGAGCATCCAGATTATATGATCAAACATAATTTGAAACCTGATTATACATTTTATATTACAAACCAAATAATGAAACCGTTGATGCAAATATATGCATTGGTATTAGAACAAATTCCACAATTTAAATCAAAATTGGGAAATTTCAAAAGACGACTTCGTATGCTTGATCGAAAGTATAAAGATGATCCTGTAAAACGAGATTCAGAAGAAACTAAAATTCGAAATGCAGAAGTCAAAAAAATTATATTCGAAGGAGCATTGAGACAAGCAAATAATATGAAAAATGGACAGCTAACTTTACAAAACTTCTTTTAAAATTTATTACAAAAGTTCTACAAATTAATACTAAAAAAAATTTTTACTACATTTAATGACTAAGAAGTGTAAAGGAATTTGTACTTGAAAATCCTGCCCCTCCAGTAATGGCATTAAAAACATTAGCTCTACCCGAACAGTTTGAACAGTATGCTCTTGGTCCATTACAGCCGCAATTTTGATTATCAATAGTTGTACTCTTTTGCGCACTCGATGTTGATGTTATATGCCCCGGTGATCCAGGAAATCCTTGATTTGGTTTTACCATAGTAACTGCAATATAATTAGTACTAACTGGCAAAGGTGTGTCTACTTTAACAATGGTAGTGTTACTATTACTACTCTCTACAACACCCAAAAGTTGTGTCGATCCATTTTTATAAATTAATGTACCTTTTGGTATATTATTTCCTGTATTGTGAAGTATATTCATATTTTGTAAAAAATATTCTTTAAATTGTGTTTCTTTACATACATTATTTCCTCCCGCATTGCGATTTTGTTTCATTACGCCCAATGATTTCATGCTGCCAATAGATGGATTTGTTTTACCAAATCCTTGGGCCCCAGCTACTCTTGAAATTGGCATTTTATTAGCTCCTAGATAGTAAAAACGACTTCCTTGTCCTAAAGACCCGCCCCGTTTTTGTTTTGCTCTCATTATTCCTCGACTTGGCATTATATATTACAATAATAAAATAATAAAAGCTTAATATATTATTTAATTAATGGATTCCGTATGTGAAAATATTGAAATCACCCATAAAAAAGCATTAATTAATTTTATGAATTGGGCCAAAAAAAATGGGGCTATATTTCCAGATATTAGTTTTAAAATATATGGAGAAAATGAAAGAGGGGTACATTCGAAAAGCAAGATTCGGAAAGGATCAAATGTAATTAAAATACCGCTGAAGATGATAATACACGATGGAATGGGTGAAAATACATCTATAGGTTTTAAACTAGTAAAACATAATAACGGAAGAATTAATAATTTTAGTATTATTATGGTCGTAGTTTTTATTTTAACCACTATTAAACATAAGAACTTTTTTGAACCCTATTATGATATTTTGCCACGAGATATCAGTAATTTTCCAATATTTTGGAATAACGTAGAATATGAAATGTTAACCGGAAGTCATATTTTATATATGATAAAACAAAGACAACAATCTTTTGTGGAAGATTATCAAACAATAATTAAAGTATGTCCTGAATTTAAACGATGGTCAATAAAAGAATTTTTATGGGCTAGGACAATAGTAGGAAGTAGAAATTTTGGAATAAATATCAACGGAGTTTCTCGTACAGCAATGGTTCCTTTAAGCGATATGTTGAATCATGATCCTAGTCCAAAAGTTAATTGGGGATTTGATAACAGAGATGGGTTTTTTAAAATGAAATCTAATGTATCATTTAAAAAAAATATCGCGATTACAGATACTTATGGTAATAAATGTAACAGTCAGTATTTTTTATATTATGGATTTACACAATCTCAAAATTATAAAAATACCATATCCATTAATTTAATTCATCCTAATTCAGACAATAAACATTACAAAGATGAAATTGTACCCCATGTTAAAGGATTATTAGGTAAAGATATTGATAAGTTCTTATTTAACGAAATAATGGTTTTTCTTAGAATATCATTATCAGATGATAAAATGATCAAAAAATATAAATATAGAAGTCAGTACTTTTATCCATTAAATAATTCTCACGAAATTACTGTATTAAAAGCTTTTAATATTTATTTAAATACACTTCTTTCTAAATACAAGTTCTCATACAAAAAAATAAATGAATTATTAATAACAGCTTCTCGTTTAAGTAAACAATGGAATGCATTAACTTTATTAAAAGGAGAGATAGAGGTAATAATCTTCTATAAAAAGTTAGTTGAACAATCGTTAAATTATATTACAAAAAAATGTGATAGTTTTGATGAAAAGTATAATTCATATTTTATTAAGTTAAGGAAATTGAGGAATGATTGCGTCGATTAGATCGAGTGGTTGTTATAATATTTCCTATCGTGTTTACAATATCATTACCTATAATATCATCTATTTCTTCTGAAATTAGTGGCGGTGCATTATTTTCAGGAATATAATCACGTATATCAAATCTACAAATAGGACATGTCGCGCTATTTCTGAAATGCCGGCGCAAATTCATTTCTCTAAAAATGTGTTTACATTCTCGAATTCTCAAAATGGAATCGCCTTCAGAGAAATCTAGTAAATCAATAGGACAAGAAGTTTGATAGTTATCTGAAATATCATTCCATACTAATAATTCGGTACCTCGTCTTATTTGAGATATACTAGGTCGTACTCGTACTGGTGATAAATTAGAATGTAGATTTTCCACAGTTCTTCTAGTTCTAGGATTTGAAAAGGTGAAGACTCTATGTGTGTATGGAAAATTTGTAATACTAGATGAATTATATCTTAAATTTGGTCTCGACGTTGGACTTTGTCTGATATCCCGTGTCATACTTCTAATAGTTGGAATTTCAATAGGTGGAGGAATAGTTGGCGGTGGCGGTGGTGGCGGTGATATTGATGGTCGTCTCTCAAGAATCGTATTTAGAGAAGATGTTTCTGATTGATCTTGGTGAGAATCTCTAGGACCTAATATAGCGATACTACTTCTGCGATGTCTTATTCTTGTTACTACATTTCCTGTATGTCCGGGTAAATCTCTTTCATGAAAACTAGTTGTTCTTCTTCTAGTAAGTTCATTTATAGAAGATCTTGAATCAATATTATTTTCTATAGGTTCAGTGGGTATCTCTAATTGTTCTTCTTGTTGCGGCGGCACAGGAGACAAAATATTACGAATATTTTCTATAACTGTTTCAGGCGTAGTAGGTACAGGCGTATCTTGTGTTGATGTAGTAGGCACAGGCGTAGTAGGCACAGGCGTAGTAGGCACAGGCGTAGTAGGCACAGGCGTAGTAGGCGATACATCGTGTCCTACGTTTCTATTTGCATTTGCATATAAATTAATTATATCTGTAACCCTACTATTAATTTCTGAAATTTCACTTGCGATATTTGTAAGCCCTCTTTGTTGCTCTGATGCAAATTGCAAATACTGATAGACGATCTCATTTATACTTACACTCATATAGCATGGCTCTATATTATTTGTTGAGAAATGATATAAGAATAATATAGCATTAATACTCAATATGAGCACATCTGAAAACTATAAAGATAAAGGATTATCAGGATTAACTAATCTTGGAAACACTTGTTTTATGAATTCAGCTTTACAGTGTCTTTCACATTGTTATGAATTGAATGATTTTTTAAAAAAAGGTACTTTTAAAAAAAAGTTAAATAAAAAAGCAGAATCTTTGATTCTTCTTGAATGGGATAAATTAAGGGATTTGTTATGGAGTGAAAATTGTATAATAAGTCCTGGAGGGTTCCTTTCATCGGTTCAAAAGGTTGCTAAAATAAAAGATAAAAGTATCTTTACAGGATTTGCACAAAATGATTTAACAGAATTTGTTATATTTGTAATTGATTGTTTTCATACGGCGATTTTGAGAGAAGTTAATATGACTATAACCGGTGATGCTTTAACTGAAACTGATAAACTAGCTCAAAAATGTTTTGAGATGAAGAAAATGATGTATAAAAAAGAATATTCTGAATTTTTAAATTTATTTTATGGAACTCACGTTTCCAAGATTGAGACAGAAGGGGGAGACTATATAAATGCTACTCCTGAACCCTTTCTCTTACTCGACTTACCTTTACCCATTGAAACGCAAAAGAATAATAAACCATGTACACTACACGAATGCTTAGACAATTATACAAAAATAGAAGTTTTAGACGGTGAAAATATGTATAATAATGAGAAAACGGGTAAAAAAGAGGTTGCAAATAAACAGTTAATGTTTTGGAGTTTGCCAGAAATTTTTATAATTACCCTTAAAAGATTTTCAAATTCAGTAAATAAAAATCAAGCACTTGTACACTTTCCTTTAGAAAACTTGGACATGTCACCTTATGTTGTGGGATATGATAAATTTTCTTATAATTATGATCTTTGTGGTATATGCAATCACAGTGGAGGTGTATTTGGTGGTCATTATACAGCATATGTTAAGAATGCTAATGGTAAATGGTATCACTTTAATGACGCATCTGTTGATGAAGTTGCTGATACGAATAAGTTAATTTCTCCTAAATCGTATTGTTTCTTCTATCGCAAAAAAAAATAGATGAGTATATTATATACGAATGCTAGACATTACACCATCGCAAGGGTTTCCACATATGTATGATTTTATAGGAAAAACTGCTGCAAAAGGAGCTAATCCCTTAGTTTTAGTTATTCTTACAGCAGTTATTATGTTATACTATCTTTTATTTAGCTATTTGGGTCTAGGAGGCGTTGGTTCAGGAGCAGGTTCAACATCTGCACCCACATCTGCTGGAATGACATTTATTGAAATTGTTTTATGGGGACTTTTTGTTTTTCTTGTATTAATAAATGGATTGCAATACTTTTTCAAGGTTGATATTAGAGCTGGGATAAAAAATTTATTTTCAAAAGAACCTGAAATAGATATTGCGCTTATTACCCCGCCGGATAATTTAACAGAAAAGGACGGTCAAAATAATGACGGAAATGATGCAGAATACTCTGATGGAACCATTCCTGAAATCATGGCCGCAAAACAGGTATTTCATATACCGGATAACACGTATACATATAAAGATGCAAAGGCCGTCTGTGCTGCATATGGAGCACAGCTAGCTGATTATAGTCAAGTTGAAGAAGCTTATGATAAAGGAGGCGAGTGGTGCGGATACGGATGGTCTGCCGATCAAATGGCTTTATATCCTACACAAAAAACAACGTGGGATAAATTACAAGGAGTAAAAGGTCATCAACATGACTGCGGAAGACCTGGAATAAATGGAGGATATATTGGGAATGAAAATGTTAAATTTGGAATTAACTGTTATGGCTATAAACCAAAGATGACACCTCTAGAAAAAGAACTATTGGATAACAGTACGCCAATGCCTATGACTCGAAGAGAGAAACGATTCGAGAAAAAAGTTAACGAATATAGGAAAAAACTTCCCGACATGTTAGTGTCACCTTTCAATTATGATAATTGGAGCCAGGTATAATTTCTATTAAAAGACATATTATATTAATAAGTAATATGTCTTATTCAATCTATAAGTCATGCTCGTCTTGTCTTTCGACTTGAACCCTTTTTTGATTTTCTCCTTGTTTTACGTTTCTGTTTTTTCTTCTTTTTCTTTGCGGATGTCTTAGGATCCATTAATTCCAAAAGTTTATCATACAATCCCTCTCCAATAACTTCTGGCTCCTTTTCTATTGTCTCAAGTGCATTAGTTTTTGAAGTAATTGATTGTTGCAATAAAAATAATCCAGCAGGTACTGCTAAAGATTCAAGAGAACCACCTTTTTGAATTTTATAATTTGCCAAAGCCGGTATACCACCCTCCAATAATTTACTGTTGATGGCGTATCCTGCTGACATCACTTGACCGTTTTGTTTATGATATATAAAATTTTCAGAGTCCATTAATATATATTAATTAACTATTTTTATATGTTTTAGTACTCCAATCAAATTTCTTGTTTGCATTGTCGGAAGATTCTACATAATTCTCGCGTATATCTTGCAGTCTTTCTTTTCCCAATAAATGTTTTCTATCTTCATGCGTATTAACCATTGCTGATGCCAAACTTGGTGTGTCATAAAAAATTTCTAAATTGTATTGGGGCTTTAAATGACTAAACACTGTTCCTAAAAAAGTCCCTACATGTCCTAAATCAACTTCGTTGTCAAATAGTGTAGAACCACTGTTACGACACATATTTACTTGTTTTTCCCAAAAATCTTCTAAAACCGGTTCGCATTTTTTTTCATATTCCCATCTGAATTCATTTTCAAGTATTTCTCTTGTTTGATGATAATTTAAAAAATCTTCCAGTTTAAAACACTCCTTTAATATTTGTCTGTCTCTAATAGTTTCCTCATCTTCTTCCCCTTCACTTTCATAAGCATACTCTTTTAAATCGCTTGGAATATTCATTCTTCGTTTGATAAATGATATATTAAAGTAGAGATTTCATCTTTAAATTGTTTTTCATTATCTATCACGTATCCAGATTTATTAATAATATCTTTTAGTTTATAATAAAAATCAACAACATATTCACCGTGAGTGACAGGGTTAGTCTCATTGCGCGAATGCCAAAAATCAGGATTATCCGATTTAACAGATGATTCCCACCATCTTTGATATGACATAGTTTTTTTTGGGACAAGCAAATTTGGAAAATTTAAGGGATTTCGGGTATATTGTAATTCTTCTGACATTTAAATAATTAGAAGTACAATATTTAAATTATTTTGTATATGTTCTTTTTACTTCAGGGACATATTTAACCTCTCTTTTTTGTCTAATATAATCAACTAATAATTTTACCTGTTCTTCATTATCTATACAGTCTTTTAAGCATTCGGTGATAAGTTTGAATGTTAAGGGTGATGTAACCTTTACATTCTGGAATTTTAAAGAGCCGTCCGATATCTCAACCATGCTGTGTGATAAATTATGATCAACCGCATGTGCTAAAATATTATTTGCTAAATTACTTTTAGCTTCTCTTAAACGTTTAACTTCACTATTATATTTCTTAATTTGATTATCCACTGTGACCCATTGTCTTATATTATCCTCGAATGACATTTATTTATATATAAATAAATATTTTTAACTTATTATATGATTAAATAAGATCTGTATTATATGTATTTATTGTATTACATATAATATTATTTATTTACTTGCGGCGTCTCTTAGTGCGTCCACCTCTGCGACGCTTAGATTTACCTCCGCGGCGGCGTTTAGATTTGCCTCCACGTTTGACTCTTTTACCTTGAGCACGCAATGCCTCGTACAGCACAATAGAAGGGAGTGCCGTTTTAAGGGCACCTACAACACCTGCCAATAAACTACCACCTCGTTTGCTTTTAGTTCCAGCGCGACGGGAACGTCCCGATCCTCTACGTCTTCGTGTTTTAGCCATTATACATTAAGCAAAGAAAAATTTCGAAATAGTAGGCATTTTAATATCACTTTTATTATTACGCAATAATAATATAAATATTCCTAAAATTAATAAAAAACTTATTAATACAAATATCATTGATAAAAATATATACGGGTATATTTCTTGTAATACCATGTCGATTATTGGTTGAAACAGAGCCTTAATCTCATCCTTTACATCTTTTCTTTTTAAAATACTTACACATTCATTGATAACCGAATCTTTAAATGACCCTCCCATTAAAAATAATAGATATTATTTATTCTACAATGCGTACTAGTATAAACATATTTTTCTATTTATGATTATAATGAGTATGCAAATATTTTCCTTCGAAAAAAAACAATTTCCATTAGATGATATTACTTTAGCCAATCCGCAAGGATTGCAAGGAGGTGCATTTTTTTCAAAATTAAAACTTTTAGGAAACAATATTACAATACAGACTCCGCGCTGTAAGACCAAGAATGGTATTGTTAAAACAGAAAAAAAAATTTATTGTGATCTCATGTTTGAAAAAGACGACGAAAATGTAATTGAATTTTTAGAAGGTCTTGAAGATAAAATCAAAAATTTGATTTACGAAAAAAAAGATAAATGGTTTCATTCTGATATGGATATGGATACCATAGATTATCATTGGCAAAATATTTTAAGATCATATAAAGGTAGTAAAATACTATTGCGATGTTTTATAAAAAAACCTAAAAGTAGATTAAACTCACAACCTACTTTGCAAATATACGATGAAGATGAATCTTTACTTAAAATTGACGATCTTACTAAAGAAAAAAAATTAATGGCTCTTTTAGAAGTCACTGGGTTAAAATTTACCTCGCAAAGTTTTTCACTTGAATTTAATTTAACACAAGCAATGGTTTTAAAAGACAAAGTATTTAGAAATAAATGTCTTATCAAATCTGTGAACAATTCAGATGATAAAGTTGAAGATAATGCTCTAAATACAAATAATACAGTACTCAAAATATCTGAACTACAACCAAACGATGATGATGATAATAATAATATAATGGAACAAGAGTCATCGCAAGTTGTAGAAGAAGATCTCGAAGCATCAGAAGATACAGTCATTAAATCTACATACGAATCTACGGATGTTAATACTACTAATATAGATGATGCTGAAAATACGCAGATGACAAAGGTACATGGTATTAGCTCTTCGACTGAGTTATCACAAAAAAACGACATTGAATTGAAAAATAAAATGATTGTTCCGCAACTTAAATTGGAGAATTTAGAAAACAATAAGCTTGTGGAAGAATCTCATGAAAATACTAATAATTCTTTAGAAAGTTTAGCGAAATCAGATCAATTACCTCAAGAAACAGAAGTTAAGGAAGAAAATAATTTGTTAGTAAATACAGAACCTTTAGAGAAAAATAATGAACTTAATGAAATAAACTTAGTAATGCCTGAAGATAAAGAGACTGTACAATTAAAGAAACCTGATGAGGTATATATGGAAATATATAGAGAAGTAAAAAGGCGAGCTAAAGAAGCAAAAAAACGAGCTATAGAAGCATATTTAGAAGCGAAGAGAATTAAATCCCTTTATCTATTGGATGAAATAGAAAGTTCGGATGATGAAAATGAACTTTTAGAAATGACAGGTAATTAATAATTTGATCATTAATGATAAAAATTTTTTATATGCTAATTTTATAGAATGACGCTAGCCAAAACGTTGAAGAATTTATGTAGTAATCACATGGTTATTTTAACAGTTGTCGCCGCACTTGTTTTAATTTATTTTGTTAATAACTATTCGGCACAAAAAGGAATAATTCAATCCGGTATGAGTAATGGACCTTTTGTTACTAATAATGTATTAGATGCTCGCAATGCAGCAAATGTCCCTGATACTAATACTGTAGTTGGAAATGCCGCCTCTTGTTGCGCTGGTGGTAAACCCGCTGGCCCTGCCAATCCTTTAGGACAAAATTCAGGCCCTTCAGGAGTTTCCGGTGTCAGAACTGATATGCACGGATTGCCACCAAGTTGCACAAGACAACCAGTTGTTGATCCAAAACAATTGCTTCCAAATGACGGTAACAATCAGTTCTCAAAAATGAATCCCATGGGCGCAGGTGATGTAGCCAATGTAAGTTTGCTTAAAGCTGGATACCATATTGGTATTGATACGGTCTCTTCAAGTTTGAGAAATGCTAATCTTCAGCTTCGTTCTGAACCTGCCAATCCACAACTAAATGTAGGACCATGGAATGGAAGTACCATTGGACCTGACTTTAACAGACGGCCTTTGGAGATTGGATGCGGTCCAAAATAAATAATAAATCATATATTTTTAACATCATATATGATTTTATATACAATATATAAGTATGGCAAAAAACATGAATATATTGGGTTACGTTTTAATTATATTTGTTATCGGCGTAATGCTAAAAATATATTTTGAATCTGATGCTTTCAATCTAAAATGTATTGTTTCTGATGTAGATGGGAACAAATATTGCGTTAGAGAAAGACCAAAGCTTAAATTGGTTGCAAACCTATTAGCAACAGTCACTGATAAACTAAAACAACTAGTCAAATTAGCAAAAAAAGAATTTCCAGATAGAGAAAATGTAGAACGTTTAGTTAAAAATTTTAATCCCACTAAAGTAAGTGAGATTTTACCTACTTCTAAATATACTGCTTATTCTGAAGATAAGGGTAAAAAATTAGCATTTTGTACCACTAAAACCAAAAAAGGTGACAATCTTATTGATGAAAACACATTAACATTCGTAGGTATTCATGAACTTGGTCATGTAATGTCCAAAACTGTTGGGCATAATGATGAATTTTGGAGCAATTTCAAATTTTTATTAGAAATAGCTGTTAAAAATAAATTATACACACCTATTAATTATAAAGAAAAACCTAAACAATATTGTGGTATGGAAATTACAGATAACCCATATTATGATTTATAATGTGGATAATATGTAAATGCAAAAACATACTTTGATTATATTAGTAGTATTATTTACAAGTTTATTATTTATCGTTACGTTATTAAAGTATTTAACAACAACAACAACCTCTAAATCGCATCATCATCCGGTCGTTCATAAAGTGGACAAGTCTCCAAAACCTCATTTTTCTTCTTTGAGCGGAGGTAAAATTTCGGATATTCTTCCTAAAAATTTAAGCAATTCTTTAACCAAATATGATAATTCAATTAAAGAAAGAGAATATGCTCTTGCAAAATTGCACAGATATCATTCTAATAGCACTGCTGATGAAAATACAAGACACAGTATCCACTCTCACCCTCCACACCCACACCCTCCTCCTCACCCTTGGGGGCCTGGAGGGCCATCAATACCGGTTGATCCTGTGCCTTGGATGCCTGGTAGTAACACATCTATAAATACATTATTATCAAATATTACATCTCAATCATCATCACATCAAACTTTAGACAATGATTCTAATAGCGATTCTAATAGCGATTCTAATAGCGGTTCTAACAGTTCAAATACATCGCATAATAGTCATACTCAAAAATCAATAATATATCCTGATTCTCACTCTGCAAACTCATCACATAATACGAACCCCCATCATCATCTTCTTGGTGATAAATTAAGACATTTTGATACACACTTACTTCGAATAGGACGTAAAGAACAGGGGCATCATAAACATATATGGTAATTCAACAATATACAGCTGCAAAGCTCTTCTGATCTTGATTTATTTCTACCGCTGGTACTAATAAATTAATATATTCATTATTTATTTTACACATTAAAAGACAATTCTCTTTTTTACTTGAAAAATACAAAATTACATGGTCATTTATTGTCTTGTGGAAATCAAATATTTCTTTGATTATTCTTCGATCAGATGTTACTATACCAAGTGTGTTAACGCGTTTATAAGTTTTCCATACATCTATAACAGATTTATAAGCATCCACCTCCAATTTTAATCTATAAACTACATTGCATCCTTGATTTAATATTTGTTTTATTTTTTGAAATTTTAAAGTCATCATATATATTATTTAGATTTATAATACTATTTCCACATGTTATTATCTGCATAACTAGGTAAAATATTATACATAAATTCTCCTGGTTTTACCTTATTTTTATAAATAATTTTTCTATATGATATATTATTTTCATTACGCCATTGTGTTACACTCTCAGCTGAATAATTACTTGGCAATTCTGGAAAAAAAGTATCACAATCGAAATCTTCTAGAATCTCAGTAATATGTATTTCATTTATATCGACAGTGTTAATTGTAGATTTATATAATTTCTCTCCTCCAATTATCCATGTCTCATCAAAATTATTTTTATTTGAAAAAGTAATCGCATCTTGGAGTGACCTTTTGACAATGCAGTTTTCATTATCATTGTTTAATGTAGTAGATACTACTATATTTTTTCTATTAGGTAAAGGGTTGCTATTTAATGATTTCCATGTATTTTTACCCATAATAATACTATTATTGTTTTTACCTACTGTATGTGCTTTGAAATGTTTTAAATCGGATGACAAATGCCACGGTAACATGTTATTTTTACCAATTCCTTTATTTTTACAATGCGCTACTATTAATTTTAACATAATTTATAATAAATATTATAGATTATATTTATATAGATGTCGATAATCAAAGTTAACCATTTAGAAGGGGTTGAAATAAAAAAGATATACGTGTTTAAAGGAAACCATACTGTAGATGATAGCTGGAAAGATGAGAACAACGTCCTTATTTTTTCAGAAAAGGAACGAGAAAAAATCACTACAAATGCAATACCTGTGGAATTAATAGATGCCTATCTACATGAAGACGATACCGTATCTACTATAAAGAAAAAAATTATTCAACATTCAAATTTAAGAATATCATTAAAAGAATTATATATGTTTGGCGTGCATACCAAAAAGATAAACCCTTCCGTGTTATATAATCAGTTAACACAAGTAGAAACATTAGAACTAACACAAGAACGATTATGTCAATATTTATTAAATTTATTACCCTCTGGTTGTGATGATATTGAAGAATCGAGTACATGTAGTGCATTTATGGAAGAAGATAAAGATGTATACGATTTTGAAGAATTTATAGCACTTAAAAATATCGAATGGGATAATATGCAAAATATTACTATTCCTATAGGGCAAAAAATTGCATTAAGAAAGCGCTTTCCATATACTGTTAACCCTTATAACTGTATAATAATGGATTCTATTTTAAAAAATGATATTGATGGAAAAATTACTACACAAAATTCTAATTTGCTTTTTGAATACGGAAAATTATGCGGAAATAACATATTTATTTGTTTGGCAAAAGAAGTATTAGAATATTCTAATAGCGTTTCTGGGTTAACGCAAAAAAACTTTTTAAATGTCTATTTTCCAAATCTAGTAATTAAAGAAAAGATAGATACACTAGACAAATTAAATGATGAAAAGATAAGATTATATGACGAAACAAAATCTCAACTTGATAAACCATTTATAAAATATAATGAAAAAATAGATCTACTTTATAATATTTTTTATGAACGAAATAATGAGTTAAATTATAGTAATAATACGCCTGGAGTTTTAAAAATGGAATTTACAATGCATCCCAAATATTCAGTAAAATTGCCATTAGAAATTTTATTTAAATTAATTCATAGCGATGAAAACATGCCATTAATAAAATATAATCCGGGTAGAGAGCGTGAAAATATTTATCGATTGTTTACTAATAATGCTATTGCAACCAATGGTAAAAACATACCTTATCTTTATACTCAAAATGATAATAAAAAGGGGAAAATCATCAAAATTAGCAGAATATTGGCCAAAAGAAAGCGCGTTGGATTTTATATAGAATATAGTTATGAAACGAATTTGTACATTATTACGTGTGAATTTGAATCAAATGGGAATATTAATGTATCTATTAATCACGACGCTGCTTTGAATCCTGAAAAAATACAAGAAGTTATTAAATTGGCTATTAATCAACCAATTCTTGAAAAAATAAAGAATTTCTTAGAACAAAGTGGATATACTTACATGCTTTTTGACTCGTTTGCTGACGATAATATAGAATTTAAAGAAATTACATTTATTTCATTGATTGAAATTAAAAAGAATATTCATCTTAAAAATTATTTAGCTTGTTTATCAGGTGTGTTTACTGTTATAGAGGGAGATTTATCTGGTAAATCGGATGAAATTAAGTTAAAATATAAAAGAGTATCGAACTACAATAAAATGGATAGTATAGATTCTTTTATTAATGAAATGAGAAAGAATGGTGAAGAAGAGGATACTATTATAAGACAAGTTATTGGTAATTTTAATTTAACAGAAGAAGTAGCTAAACAAAAATTTGCAGAATGGGCCTCTCAGGTTGCAACTGAAACTGATCTATTTGAAAATCGTAGAATTACAATTAGAACAAATACTGGATTTCCGGTTTCTATAACGCGAAACAAAGCTAATTTCATGACCAAAGTCTCTGTAACCTCAATTAATGATATTGGATATCTACGATTTATATACATTTATATTGATACTATGTTAAGAATGGTTATTGATAAAAAAAGCACTGACGTTAAAACAACATTAATTTCAAAAGTTTGTAAAGGGAAAGAAATAAAAGATATTGTTGCTGAAGAAGATATTAAAGCAAAAGAAATTAAATTTGTTGATACTGAAAGACAAGATGATTTTCTAAATATTTTTGGTGAAGAACAAGACGATGATAATGAAGATGGTAATGATGATGAACTTTTTGATATTTCAGATTTGCAATTTGGTGATATTGACGATAAAACACCTTCTCCCGATAAAGAAAAGGATAGTGTAGATTTTGGAGATTTTGTTTTTTCTGACTCACCTACCGATGATAAAACACCTTCACCTATCACATCCAACGATAAAAAAAATATCAATACACCTTCTCCTGTAGAAAGCGATATTAGCGATATATCTCCTAAGAGTGATTTAACTAGCGAAGCTGAAGTTAATTTAGAAGGAACACGTATCAAGGGTAATTATAATATATTTATTTCAAAAAAAGAGGAATTAGAACCTAAATTATTTTTAAAAAAGAAGACCGGGAGGTATAAAGCTTATTCAAAATCCTGTCCATCTGAATATAGTAAACAACCAGTCATGTTAACTGGAAAGGAAAAAAAATATATTGATGAACAAGATACTAAATTTGGAACTAAATCATATGACGAGCATATTACATACGGATCAGGAGATAAAAAATATCATTACATTTGTCCTAGATTTTGGTGTTTATATGATGATAATGGTAAATCCAGATCAATATCTTTAGATGAAATTAATACTGGTAAATGTGGAGGATGGGATGCGCTAATACCCCAAGGGGCCGACAAAGTACCTGCCGGAAAACGAATTGTTGAATTTACAGATGATAGATTTCATAAGAATGGTGTCGAAACAGAAAATCCACTAGTGTATAAACCGATGTTTCCTAGTTTTATGGGAACAGATAAACATCCTGAGGGACTATGTATTCCATGTTGTTACGGAAAACCAACCACATTAGGTCAAGGCGAATGGATTGAAAAACTTGACAAAAAAGGAAAAATTACTTATGAAAATATCAAAACAAAAGAAAAAAGTAAAAAAGCGCCAACAATAGAGATAGATACCATGTATCAGCCCGTTGGGAATGGTACAGGGGGCAAAGGACCTACTTACAAAACAGATGAAAATGGATCAATTATCATGAGTTCAATAAAAGGTAAAAAAACAATTAGAGAAAAACCAGCACCTTCGCGCAAAAAAATATATGGTCAATGCAATCAATCTGAAGCAAAAGAATTAGATCCAGAACCTTCTATCAGTATGGTAAGAAAAAAGACAAAAGTTAAATTTGATGAAGCGCCATTGCTTGAAGCATGGCCATTGAGAATGGGTCAACTTGGATATTTGCCAATATCTGTTCAAAAATTTATGGGATATAATTGTAAAAAAATATGTCAACAAAGCGCTTCCGAAACCAGACTGAAAATGAATCAACCGTGTCTATTACATAAAGGCGTTCAGAAAAGTCCTAATCAGTCATTCTTAGCATGTATAGCTGATATGTATGGAGATATGGTAACATATAAAGATCTATCAAAAAAACCGACGTCTGGATTAACAAAGAATCCACTAATGACAATTGTCCAAATTAAAAATATTATCCTAGAGAAGGTTACATTTGATAAATTTTTGACCATTCAAAACGGTAATCTTGTAAATGTATTTGGATCGAATGATGAAACCGACATTGCTCCTTATTCAAATAGTGGCTTATATAAATCTCTCCAAAAAAGCATGAATCCCCAGGATTTTAAAAATTATTTTATACAAGTGGTCAATGCTTTTACAAATTTTAAAGGATTCATGCAGAGTAAAGATGTTACAATCAATTACGAATATTTATGGGATATTATATGTACGCCCGGTTTTCTTTTCGAACAAGGTATTAATCTAGTAATTTTAAACAGCCCCGATGATGATATTACATCTAGAATTGAACTTATTTGTCCGACCAATCAATATTCTAAATCATATGATGTAAATAGAAAAATATTGATATTGTATTCTAGAAATGAATTTTATGAACCAATATATAGATATACTCGAGTAAAAAAGGCCGTATATGATGTAAGAAAACTATTCTATTTGCCTGATATTGGAAAAACAATGCCTGAATTAGAACCTATATTACGTCATGTGATATGGAATAGTTTAAGTGAAAAATGCAAGCCATTGCCCAGTCTACCAATTACATATAATGAGGATCGAGGATTTCGAATAAATATATCTTCTGCTGAATTAATTGATTTATTAAATAAATCTAATATTGTTTATAAGCCTGTAAAACAGGTATTAAATTTCAATTCCAAGGTTATAGGTATTATAGCCACAAAAACAGATGATGTTTCTGATTTTATATATATACCTTGTCTACCATCATCATTAAATTCAGAATTACCATATATTTTTATCGGAAGATCTGATATGTGGCAAAACTATTCAGATACAGTTGAAAAATTAAAGTATTTGAGTACGGCAAGTAAGCGTAAAATCATTTCACTTCCCAAATATAAGGTAGTAAATAATGCAGTTATAGTAGGAATTATTATTGAAACAAATCAGTTTATACCTATCATACCGGAACCCTATCAGACTCCTGTTGATGGCGAAGAAGCTGATGGTTTACCTGTTTTAGACTCAAAAAATTATCAATCAGCACAGCGCATCAATTATCTTGATATCGATAAAACAATCTTAACTGATCAAACAGTTGATAATGAAAGAATGTTGAAAGTTAAACAAATAAGATTAGAAAGTTATTTTTATAATGTGTTTCGCAATCTGCTGCGGATAATATTTTCATACTATGAGAATAAAACAATCAAAACACAGTTATATGATTCAATCATGTCTTATACAACATTGTATCTTGATAAAGTAACTGTTATTAGTGAACGCATTAAAGATCTCATGACACCATATATAGACTTTATAGATTACGATGTTTCTACTATTGATAAAATTGGAAATTTAGAACAATGTATTAAATTATCGGAAGGTAAATGTAAAGAAAGTAAATTTTGTACGTTTTCAGAGGATGATAACGGTGTTTGTAAACTTTTGCTTCCCAATACTAATTTAATTAGCGGTGGAAATAATCGCGTCGAGTATTTTGTAAGAATTGCAGCTGAATTAATTAAATTTGACAGAATAAGAACCTTTATTTTTAAACCTCAAACATTTTTATCATTTCAATCTGTATCATATAATCTAAAAGATAATGAAATAATATTATTAGAAGATATTTTATACGGAGATTATTTTGAAGACATGATTCCTGTAAAGGAAAATATTTATATAAAAAATACTAATACTTGGGATAATACAGAGCCAAATAAAACTGTTCCGTACGATAATCAATTTGGAATTGATATACTAATGAAAACAGATACAGTGAACCCTTGTGTTATTTTGGAGCCAGGTTTAAAGAAGCTTTCGATAGGTAATTGGAGAGAAAATGGGTTTAATAATTATCAGATAAGAGAGTTTCGATCAAGTATAAATTGTTCGTGGGAATTAATTAAAGAAATTATAAATAATAATAAAATAGATCTTAATATAACACTAAATACTCTTGTTTCAGATCTTGTTGAAATATACGGAGAGTTATTAAATTCTGGAAATACCTATATTCTTGATATTATGCGAGCACAAGGTAAACGTGATCAAGCTGATTCATTGAAAAACGGAACGCCAATAGAAGACATTATTACCACTACTAATTACTATCTCACTGTCATGGATTTCTTTGTTTTATCACAGAAATATCAAATACCCTTAATTATTTTATGTCGTACAAAAATACCTACTACAAATTCAAAGTTTATTTCATTTATTACCCCTTCAGATGATACAGACGGATGTTATATTATATTTGCTGGAAGTTTTGCCGCAGCAAAAAGTAACACATCTCCAATATATGGAATTTTAACACGAGATGAATCTATGAGACTTAATATTAGCACAATGAATGAAGCGTATGAAAATATTACCAAATTAAATATTACATCATTGACAGCTTATATACAAAGAGCAAAATTAGCTGCTAAATTGGGTAAACGGATTAGAAAAAAGGCAAAAATTATTGTTAAACCAAAAGTTATCAAAAAAAAGGGAAAAATTTCTATTAAAGGTAAAGACTCAAAAAAATAAATTGATTTTTTAATTATTATATTTTAATAAATAAAAAATGAGTTATAAATTAGTATTAATCGTACGTAATGATCTTAAGATGAGCAAAGGTAAAATTGCAGCACAAGTAGGGCACGCAGTTGTAGATGCTACAATAGCTGCTATTGAAAATGGTAAACTTTGTAAATGGCAAAAAGATGGCGAGACCATTATAGCACTTAAAGTTGAAAATGAGAAAACACTAAATACTATTCTTGAAATTGCAACTAGGAAAAAAATTTCAAATGGTCGGGTATTTGATGCAGGACGAACAGAAGTTGCAGACGGAACATGTACTGTTGGATTTGTAGGGCCAGATAGAGTAGATAAAATAGATAAGTTAACTAGTCAACTTAAATGTCTTTAATTATCTAAATAATCTAGAATACTCAAAATTACCCTTTCTTGATCTGAAATTTTTTGAAATATAAGAGCTTCATCAAATTTAATTTGCATCATTCTATGTCTATTTTTACACAAAACATGTAATTGTTCGTTTATTAATTTAACATCACAAATTAAAGCACCATTGGTAAGATTTAGATTATTCATATCTTTAAGAGGAATCCAACGAATATAAAATCCATATTGAATGTCTTTAAGATCAGAACAATATCTATAATTTTTAAGTTTTTTATTATAGGTTTTAAGTTTATCTCTAGGCAATTGTATTTGTTGTAATATAGTATTTTTATGTTCTTGTATTTTTCTTGTAGTAAGATTAATTATAGATGAATTTGAGTCATTTTCTAATGCATCTAATAAATCGTGTACTTGATTATTTTCCATAACTATAATAATCAAGTATTTTTAAATTTGTTTTCTTTTTTGTCCCTGCTATGAATAATGAACCAATAATATTATAAATATTCAAAAATTGGATAGTCATTAACAGGCAATCGTCCTATTTTATTTTCTTGGATTCTCTTACATAAAAATCTTTCTACAACTCTGGCTCTCCATGAAGTAATTTTAACAAACTCTTCAACGATATCATGTATTTTTCTATTTATACCCCACCTATCTCTGCATAAAATAGATCCGCAACATAAACAACCAATATCGGATAATTTTAGAATATCATTTGCAAATAATTGTCCCGCCCGATATAATTCTTGAATATCTTTGTCGTAGTATGTAACAGTAGGTGGACCCCACGGCCAATTTCGTGGAAAAGAAACAACCAAAGCGGGATCCCTCCCAACAGTCGTGGCTGTATTTTGCAATGAAGGGTATAGTTTTATTGGAATAAATAAAAATGGTTTTTTAGCTTTGTCATAATTGAATAAAATCCAATCATGATGATTTCCATTATTTATTTCTTTTGTTATTCTTTTTCTCAATAATTCTGATAAATCCACCATATAAATTGTAGTAATATTTTATATTTAAGTTTTTAATTTTTATATATTGTAGTAAATGTGTAAAATATGTGTAAAAAAAATCAAAAAACTATTCTTGAAAAATCGAAAAATGGACATTTCAAAAATGTCCAAAATGGCTTCATGGCTCCCCAGCTTTGTAAAATATTTTACACTTTTTACAAGGGATCTACTATATTGTAGGAGTGTAAAATCAATTGGTTGAAAAAGTGTACCTACAAAGGATTTTTTGACAACATGAAAAATAACAATTTAGGAACTTTTTATGTTATCCATTTATAGATGAAAAAAAGTTCCAAAAAAGTTCCACCAAAATTTTTTTGTGAAAAGTGCCTATATGCATCGAATAGAAAATCACAATGGATTCGTCATTTATCCACTACAAAGCATAAAATGGATAACTTGGATAACCCTGTGGATAACCCACAAAGTTCAACACCATGTTACAAGTGCGTATGTGGGAAGCAATATAAGTATAATTCGGGCCTCAGTAAGCACAAAAAAAAGTGCCTCCAAGCGATGGAGAATAATAAATCATACGAATACTCGCATTTGCCTACAACAAGTAGTAATTCAAGTCATTTAACGGTAGAAATGTTCAATAAAGTTGTACAGCAGAATAATACTTTGATGGAAAAATTAGTAGAAATGTCAAAAGATAGACAAGTGATCAATTATCAAAATTGCAATAACAAGAAAATGACGATCAATGTATTTTTGAATGAACAATGTAAGAATGCCATGAATTTAACTGATTTTGTAGAGAATGTGAAAGTAAGTTTAGATGATTTGCAATATACACGTGTCCACGGTTATGTAAAGGGTATTAGTAATATATTTGCTAAAAATCTTCAAGATTTAGATCCAACGGAGAGACCAATTCATTGTTCTGATAAAAAACGTTTACAATTTTATATCAAAGAAGAAAACAAGTGGGAAAAAGATATGAATAATGAAAAGATAGATAAAACTATTGAGAGTGTTACTGTAAAACAAATAAAACAATTAAAGGAATGGGAAAAAGATCATCCTAATTATTTAACAAATGATAAATTACTAAATGAATGGCATACGATGATACAACAAATCATGGGTGGCGGAAATAATGAAATAGACAAAAATAAAGAACAAATAAAAAAATCATTAGGCAATCAAATAGAGATCAAAGATGCTATGGTTATCAAGGAATAATATTAATTTTGATTGAAATTATTATTATTTACTTAAAACTAAAATTATACGTCTCTCCTTGTTTTAATGGTGGGACGCTGGACGTAGGTTCACTTTGCTGATCGCCATCAAAGAAACGTAAAAATATGAAATCTCCTGCATCCGGTACCACCCCAAATCCTTGGTATTCTTTACCATTTATATTCAAAATTAAACCATAATATATGGTCGCGTCGTCTTCTTCGACGAGTTGACCTTTGGATACAAGATATTTTTTAACTTCTGGCGTGAATTTTAAATACAGGACGTAAGTGACGAAAATATCCGTAACACCGGACGCGAATATTAAGATGTTCTGATTTTTAATAGGACTAGCATCTTCACCCTTTAAACTACCAACCGCTGGTATTGTTTGTGATGGCACAAGTATATTAAAACTAGGGGAAATATAACTGTACCTAGTACCGTCCGAGTCAACAAACACGCCAGCTTTTAAAACAAACCCAAATATTTTTTCTTATTAGGTCATTAACGTTTGCATTGCCTACATCTGCAGGAGTACCAATAAATTATAGGGTTGGCAATGTTATTGTGCTTCCAGGACGAAGAACGTACGAGCCGACTCCTGCACGGTAAACAGTATGCTCTATTAATAAACCTACTCCAGAACCTGATGTTGGTACTGATGATGGTACTCCTAGGTTCGCGTCAGCTTCGCCATTGGAAAATCCATTTTGGTCATACCTTTCACTTGAAATATCTTTTCTCTGTTTGGATCCAAAAAATACTAATGAGACCATTCTACTCAAGTTTACCTCGGAAGTGAGCAACCAAACGTTAGTGAAATTAGATTGTAGAGTTGTATCATTCATACTCGTTTGACCAATAGGAAAAATCAAGAGGCCACCGCCTGCTACATCATCGGCCTGGTTAGCAATATAGTCTAAATAGATTCGATTATCTGCTAATGTATTATATATATCAAATACCTGAGATTGACGTGACGAAGGTGTAGCTGTATCAAAATTACTAATCCATAGTTGATTATTAGTACTTAATGTGGTAATTGGAATCTCAACCGTCCCGTCACCTGGTATAAACTGTAATCCCAAATTATTGGTGGGAATATTTCCTCCTGAGCCTTGATACGGTTGTTTAACCCCATCTGCATTAGATGCACACGGTCCATTATTACAACCGCATCCTTTTTCACCAGGCGCAGGTGTTCTGTAGTAAGGTGTATTAATATTTCCTATGCCACCTGCAGCAGCAAGGCATGTAGTAGATCTTTTTTTGCAGTATGGCGGATTATTCCTAAATTTATTACTTGGTACATTAACTCCGTGAATTTGAATGGGTCCACATGTACCTTGCATGCAGTTCACGCGCTGTTTAATGTATCTTGCATTTACAGGATTGCGTCCTACACGTGAGGGGCACCCACTCATTTTAAGTCCTAGTTGGTTAGTATTCACAGAACCAATACGCTGTCTAGCTCTTCCGTAGTATTTGACCATTATACATTACTCAAATAATATTAATTATGATTGAAATTATTATTATTTACTATTTAAACTTTTATTAAACGCCTTAGTAGGCCGCCATGGTGACCATGATTCTTACGCTCTTTGTGCTTATCATCGTGGGAATGGCGGTGGAGGAAGGAGGATATTTTCTTTGCACCTTCGTGTACTTTTTTCTCGATATTATTTGTTTGTTTATTGAAAATCCCTTTCATTGTTTCTTTTGCATGATTTACGTCTTCCTTAAACTTTTGTTTGGTTTTTTCCGGTGCGTCTTCTATTTTCTGCACGAATTTCTTTGCTTTTCTGGCAACGTCACGAACTTCTTGCATCATATGTGCCGCTTTTGCTGCTTTTTTCGCCAATCCGCTTTCCACTGTGTCTTTGACTGCTTCTTCTACCTGCTTTGCTCCTTGTGCAAGTGTTTGTAGTTGTTTGTGAGCAGCTGCCTTGACACTATTCTTAAGTTTACGTTCACCTTTAGAAAACTTATTCTCCACATCAACAGCTAAATGGTTGATTAGATCGGCGCCTTTTATAATAACTTTTTTTGCGCCATCGATTGCTTTATGCTCTAGATCACCCGCTAAATCTCCCACTCCTGCTTCAACCTTCTTTACAGAATGCTTGAATTTATCGCCTACATTTTTAATAACTTGTTCTGCTCTTCCAATTAATGTTTGATGCGTATGTCGTTTACCATCTTCATCTTTAGTTACCATAGGGGATGAAGTCGCTGTCACTGGAATTGTTTTTCCATCTGATGTTGTTACAATTACCTTTGTTCCTACTGGTAATGTAACATTGTCAACTTCTGTATCATTTGCTAGATTTTCATATTCTAAGGAAAATAACATTATTGAAATAGGGTCATCAAGACCGGTACCACAACCACCTTCTCCAGGTGCAGGTGTTCTGTAGTAAGGTGTATTAATATTACCTATTCCACCTGCGGCTGCAAGACAAGTTGTTGATCTAGGCTGACAAAAATTTCTTCCGAAATGACTACTGTTTGTCATATCAACTCTCCATGGTATGACTTCGTGTACAACAGGTATACCGCAAATACCTCTATTGCAGGCTACTCTCTGAGCAATGTAGCGTGCATTGACGGGATTTCTTCCAACACGAGATGGACATCCGCTCATTTTTAAACCAAGTTGATTGGTGTTTACAGCACCAGTTCTAACCTTCATTCTTCCAGTATATCTGACCATTATAATATATCTAAATATAAAAATAATATACACAAGAAATTTATCTAAATAATATGAATTATAATGAATAAATATTATTTAACAATACCACAATGTTTTAAAAGTTTTATTACTACCATTATTAGAACATTTACATGAAAACCTGTTAACCCCAGTAATACGACCAACACCACCACTAACCCATGCTGTGCGCAATTGTCTTTTGACAACATTATTACCATTTTTAATTATATAAGGGCCTTTACAAGCACATGCCAATGCTTCTTTACTTGCAGTATCGCCATTAACACCATAGCGACATCTGTATTGTTTTTTACCGCATCCTACAACTTGAATATTACATTTTACACGTTGAGCAATATAACGACTAATAGATCCTTTACGACCTACTTTAGATGGACATCCACTCATTTTTAAACCGGGTTGATTTGTGTTTACCGAACCTGTTCGTTGTTTTGCTCTACCATAATAACATACCATTTATATTATATAATTATATTTTTTTTACCATGCGCTCCAACTTCCCCCACCACCTAAAGCAGCATTAGCTGCCATAGGTTCTTGTGATCCGAAGCTGTTAGCATCAATTAATTGATTTGATGTTCCTGTTTGATCTTGATACATATTTTGACTTGTAGGACCTGTATCTTGCACAGGTTGTTGTACTTGAGGAGGTCTTTGCACAGGTTGTGCAGAAGGTATCATGCTAGATTGATTCTGAGTTCCTAAATAATCCGCTCTACTTGGCTGATGCATTTGCGCACGACCTGAAATAGGCTGACTAACTGAAACTTTTGATTTCCCCTTTTTTTTCTTATGTTCGTGAGATTCGCTTGATTTCCCTTCCCACATATCATTAAGACGATTAAAAATAACTGACATTTTATTAGCAATTTGATGATTTAAAGCAAAATACCCCATTAATAAACCCAATGCTAAAGTAGTGTAATTAATTCTATTCATAGAAGCTCCGCTATAGGTGGGAATGGCAATAATTATTTTATGCACGCAAAATAACAATAATAGGGTCATTACTGCTTGTCCTAGAACTTCTGCTAAAAGTTCTATAGAACCTTTTGTATGAGGGTTAGATTCTGCAAATAATTTTTTCATCATGGAATCTACCACCGCAACGGGGATAATTGCTAAAACAATGTACTGTACCCCATTCATAAGACTTGCTTTTGAATCAGCATCTATTGAAAAAACTCTAGATACAAATCCTTTACTATCATTCGCATTTGATGTTGAATCGCTTTCCATATATGAATTATGAAAAGAAATTAAAAATTAATAGTTATTGAATAATATAATGATACATAGTTTTGGTCCTAAACTTAAATCTTTATACACTCATCCAGATTTACAATACCATAACCTAATAAGGAATGTCATAGGAAATGGCGAATTAAAAAAAACAAGAAATGGTGCAACAGTTAGTTTATTTGGTCAACAAATGATTTTTGGATTACAAAATAATTATATCCCTCTACTAACAACAAAAAAAATGGCTTGGAAAACATGCATAAGGGAATTACTGTGGTTTATTAGTGGAGATACTGATAATCAAACATTAACAGATCAAAATGTTAAAATTTGGAATGGGAATGCAAGTGAAGAATTTAAAAAATCTCGAGGATTAAATTATAAAAATAAAGGAGATTTAGGTCCTATATATGGACACCAATGGCGTCATTTCAACGCCCAATATAAAGATTGTAAAAGTGATTATACAAATCAAGGTATAGATCAATTACAAAACATAATTAATTCTTTAAATGATCCAGAAGAAAAATTTTCGAGGCGTCTTTTAATGTCAGCTTGGAATCCGTGTCAGTTACAAGAGATGGCTTTACCGCCGTGTCATGTATTAACCCAATTTCACGTAAATAAAAAAAATGAATTATCCTGCATGCTATATCAAAGAAGCGGTGATGTAGGTTTAGGGATTCCATTTAATATGGCATCATACGGAATATTAACCTGTTTATTGGCCGAACATACAGGGTTATTGCCTGGTAAATTAATACATAATATTGGCGATGCACATATTTACGAAAATCATATACCTGAATTAAAAGATCAGATCAAAAGAACTCCATATCCCTCTCCATTGTTAACAATAGAGAAAAAAGATATTATAGACGATTATAATTTAACAGATTTTAGAGTTAATAATTATAAATATCATTCATCAATTTATATGCCTATGATTGCTTGAATAACCAATTGCGTAAAGTATTTAGAAATATGTTATTAATTTAATTTATAATGTCAAGTGCCGTAGCAATGAATAGAAGAGTCGTGAGACAAACGAACAATACAGTTCAAGAATTTGATCGTCAAATGGATCAAAATCGACAACAAAGACCGAGACAAGCAAAGGGTACTCCCGTACAACAGTGTTGGACCGTTTTGAATTTCCATGAGACGAGATTGAAAAATATTGAAGAGCAGGTACATCGCCTCACAGCTACCATTAAGAATGCGCCTAGTACAGAAAATGCAAGTTCTGAAGTTAGTCTTCTTCTTCAAAGAATGGATAGATTGGAGAATGAAAATTCAATCTTTAGACAAGCATTGCAAAGTAATACTGAATCGGGTAAAAAATCAATGTCTTTAGAAGTATCAGAAAATTAAATTGATCCTAATATTTACTTAATGATTTAAGTTAATATTTTCATAAACATGAAACTAGTTATAACTGAAAAAGCCAAAGTCCATCAATTGGTAGCAATATTTAGACATCTTAATGGCATCGTTACTGATGTAAATATTAATCTACAAACAGATATTTTATATATACAAGGCATGGATTCTAGTCACGCTTGCTTAATTGAAATTAATATTGAAAAGGATTGGTTTGACAGTTTTGAGATAGAAGAAGGTGTATTGGGTGTGAATTGTGCGATGTTATTTAAAATTATAGACTGTTGGAAGGAAGGGCAAACAATTACAATATACTCTAAAAATTATGATAAATTATCAGTAGATTTTGAAGGTGAAAATACTTTAACAAAAAGATTTCAAATACCTTTAATGGATATTGATACAGATATAATGGATCTTCCGAAAACAGAATATCAGGCGGATCTATGTTTGAAATCATCAGAACTAAAAGAAATAATCAGCGAGTTGTCAATATTTAATGATACGTTACAATTAAACTGTAATGAGGAAAAGGTAGTTCTAAAAGCCCATGGAGATTCGGGTACAGCTACTGTTGAAATTAAACAAGATGATATCGACGAATATGCTGTAGAGGAAGATACTGAACTATCTGTATCTTATGGAATTAAATATATAAATGCAGTTTGCGCTTTTCATAAACTCAGCAAATATTTGTACATCCATTCTAGTGAAAATATACCATTAAAATTACAATATTCTCTGGATGAGAAAGATGACGAGAGTAAAAATTTTGTAAGATTCTTCATCGCTCCTAAGATTGATGATTGATATAATACGGAAAAAAACCAATAATCCTTTCTAAAAGAGTAGTAATATGAAATATCTTATTACCATTTTTATATTTTGCATAGTATTATTTTTATATTTACACATTCAATATCATTTAAAAACTAGTAGTGATTTAGAAATATATACTATAGAACAACCTTCGAAAGATAAATTAGAAGAAATATGCGATTTACGACAGCCAGTATTAATAGACTTTGATATTGATAATATAATGGAAAATTGTAATCTCTCCATTTTAGATGATAATTATGGGGCTTTTGATATTAAATTAAGAGATGTAAAAGAGACTGATAAAAATAGCGAGATGCATCTTCCATTTCTTTTTAAGGAAGCTATAAATCTATTTCAAAAGGATGAAAACCAAAAATTTATAACAGAAAATAATGATGATTTTTTAGAAGAAACGGGTGTTAAAAAACATTATAAATATAATGATTCCTTTTTAAGACCGCATTTGGTATCAAAATGCATGTATGATTTTTGGTCAGGATCTACGGGAGCATGTACGCCACTAAGATATCATTTAAATTATAGAAACTATTTATATCTTACAAGTGGTAAAGCAAGAATAAAATTAATACCACCACATTATACAAAATATCTTGAAATTTATAAAGATCATGAAAACAGTGAATACAGATCCCCAATGAATCCTTGGAATATTCATTTAGATCATAAAGCTGAATTTAGCAAGGTTAAAGTTTTAGACATTGAGTTATTACCAGGAACCTTATTATATATTCCCGCTTATTGGAATTATACCATTTGTTATGATGAGATGTCAAGTATATCTGTTTTTCAATATAGAACTTATATGAATACTATAGCTGTATTACCAGATTTAATTATGGGGGTTCTCCAAAAACAAAACATTCATAAAAAAAATGTTAAAAAGGCGCAATCCTCAACTAAAAAAGATAAGACTGATAAAATTGATTAATTTAATATGATTGTTTATAAATTAAACAACCATGTATAAGATTAATGTCAGTGATCGTGAATACCGCGATTATGTCGTAGTTGATAGTAAAACTCTAAAAAAAACTGATATAACGATTAATGCACCATTACATAAATTATTTACTCAAGATATTTTCACTATAAATAGAGATGATAGCGTGACTATAGAACATTCTTCTGTTAGATCAATGTCTACAATACCTGCAGTTTTGGTTTTGGAAGGCAATAAAATGTTCGGCAAATACAAAAATAGATTCCTATATAAATGTCTTCCGGATGATAGACGATTGCCTATATTCTTGGTTCCTTATAAAATTAAAAATAATTTCAATAAAAAACTTACAAATAAATATATAACTTTTGAATTTCGAGAGTGGAAAAATAAACATCCGTTAGGTGTTATTACGCAAACTCTAGGCGATATATCGGATCTACCAAGCTTTTACGAGTATCAACTATATTGCAAGAGTCTCTATGCATCTATACAAAATTTTAATAAGCAAACCATGCGGAGTTTAAAAACAAAATCAGAGGAGGAGTTTGTAGATCAAATCATTCGTACATATACTCTACAGGATCGCCGTATAACTCACGACATTATATCTATAGATCCTGTCGGTAGCAAAGATTTTGATGACGCATTCAGTATAGAAGAGGGAGACGGAAACTATATTTTGAGTATTTATATATCCAATGTGTCAATATGGATGGATACATTAGATTTATGGGAATCATTTTCCAATAGAATCTCTACCATTTATTTGCCTGATAGAAAACGCCCCATGTTGCCAACCATTTTGTCGGATGCTCTTTGTAGTTTACAAGAAAATAGATCAAGATTTGCATTTACATTGGATATTGTTATTGATTCTAATACCTATGAAATAGTAGAATCAAACTTCTTTAATACTGTCATAAAAGTTCGAAAAAATTTGAGATATGATTCCCCCGAACAAGAAAATGATAAAACTTACCTTAAAGCACTAGGAATTATAAAAATACTTAATCGTAAATTTAAATACTCCGATTCTATAACTACAAGTCACGAATTTATTGCATATATTATGATTTTAATGAATTATATATCTGCAAAAGAGTTGAAAAAACGCAAAATTGGCATTTATAGATCCGCAAAGTATAACACTACTTTTAACCCGCCAGAAAATATATCACCACAAGTACAAAAATTCCTTAAAATGTGGAACAGTACCGGAGGTTCTTATGTTAAATATGAAAATATAAGTGGTCATGAAATATTAGATCTAGATGCATATGTACATATAACATCCCCCATTAGGCGACTAGTTGATTTATTGAATATAATTAAATTTCAAGAAGCTCTAGGTATATTTACTAATCAAAAATCACAAGAATTCTATATTAGATGGACAAATGATAAAGCCTTTGAGTATATAAACACAACAATGAGATCCATTCGCAAGGTACAAAATGATTGCTCTTTATTGAATCTTTGTTCTTCGAATGAGAATATAATGAACAGGGAACATAACGCTTTTATATTTGATAAGATAGTAAGAAACGATTCATTGTTTCAATATATGGTTTATATTCACGATATAGGTCTAGTTAACCGGGTAACCAGTAGGCACGATATTCCAACATATAGTAAAAAGAAATGTAAGTTGTATTTATTCACAGATGAAATACGACTTAAAACAAAAATTAGAATATCGCTAAATTTATAAATTAATTGGAATGGTAATTAACATATATATTATATATACGTAAAATTAAATAGTTTTTTTTGTTGCTATAGTGTAAATGGAGACAAAACCGTTATTGGATTCTAATGAACAAGAAGATTTGACAATCCCTTCATGGGATAACCTATGTGCCCATTATGAAAGTAGATGGGCAAAAGAGAAAGAAAAGTTTCAAACACAATTAAAACACCATTTTAAAGCACTTGTGGAGAGATTTGCTTGTGGAAAACAGGAGATATACTCATTATGTGTTGCTGATAGACTCGAAAAGAAGTATATTAGAGCTTTTTTGGAGATATTTGAATCGGGATATGCTCCACACGTTGGAGATGTAGAGAGAATCGCCGGGAAAAAAATACGAAAACTTCATATTACAATGCCAAATAATTACGCAGACTGACTACACCAATTTACATTAGTTTATTTTGAAAAAGATTCTGTATTAACAATAAAATGGAAAAAAGAATATGCGTGTTGTATAATTTTTTAAAACAATTTAGTAATACATATGACTAAATTGTTGTACTGTATTCGTCATGGAACGGCATTGCATAATGTAAACTTTTGGAAAATGGGAAGGAAAGCATACACAGACTTTAAAGATACACCTTTAATTGATAAAGGTAAAATAGAAGCTATTAAATTAGGAACTGATTGGAAAGATTTATTCAATGTAGAATTAGTTTTAGTATCCCCATTATCAAGGACATTAGATACTGCTAAATATGTATTTCAAAATTATGATGATGTTCCGATAATTGCATTGGATGAATTGATGGAACATCCGCAAGCAGAGGAACTATGTAATCAAAGATTTGATAAAACTGAATTGGTTAATAGATATCCAAATATTGATTTTTCCAATATTTCAGATAATCCAAAAATATATTGGAGTGATAAATTAGTTCATGAAAAGGAACTTGTAAATCTAGACAATAGAATTAATATATTCAAAGAATTTGTTAGAAAAAGACCTGAAAAGACAATAGCAATTGTTTCTCATAGCTCATTATTAGGTCATATGATGCATAACAAAATAGGAGATGAAAATAATGAATTAAAACATTGTTCTCCATATGAATATTCATTAATATAAATAAATTTAAATTCATGAAAATAAATTATTTATAAATATAAGGATTGATTTGTAATACAAGATTTTAGGGTTAAAATGGGTATATTTCTTAATTTATCTAATAAAGATAAATTTTCACTAATAGTTGCTGCCTTTTCTAATTCTTGAATAATATTATTGATTTTTAATATTGCTTTTACAAAATCACCCAGACTTATATCATATGTTTTTGCTTGATTTATAATAGACATACAACTAGCATTATCATTTGCATCGCACCATTTGTATGCGAGTTCAACCATATTATAATGCATCTCATAGTTGTCCACAATTCCAAGTTTTTGTTCTATCAAAATGTCAAAGTATTTATTATATGTTTTTTTAATAATTGTAATTGCGTCTTTGATTTTTTCATTAATATTTATAGAAGTGATTGCGTGTACTGTCATCTCATCCGATAAATGCATGTTAGTAAAACAACTCAATACCGCAACAATTCCCTTTGTATCCAAATTATTAAATACACCATTTTCAATAATTTCTGCAAATGGTAAAGGTGCCAATTCTTGTAATGTCACAGCAATCTTCCCTTTTTCTGTTAGAGATAATATATCATCTATTTTACAAACAAAGCGAGTATCAATTAACATTTTGATTTGAATATTAATTTCATCATCAATGAATGATTCTACATTATGAAGTTGTTTTTCGAAATTAACTAGATCATTTTTAATTTGAACGGTTTCGAGGTACTTCTTATAATCTTCTTTCACAAATTTATTACTATCCTCTAAATTTGAAATTTCTCTTAATCGTTTTTTCTTTTTTTTACCAGAAAGCATTTCTATGTGTTGATTAAGAGTATATAATTGTTTCAACATATTAATATCGGTTCTGTAGAATGGGTTTTTTTCTTGTTTTATGTTAATATTTGTAATTTTGTTTATAATTTCCTTCTTCTGATTTTCAATATCTTCATTCATCATACTTTTACAAATAAAGGACTTAAAATTCATATTCCCAACCGAAATAAGTCTTAATAGTAGATTTGAATGAATGACAAATCGCGATTCCATACTCTGAGGATCTCCTGTTAACATATGACACATTTCAGAGGATGATAGCGGGTCTCTATTGCAGAGGTTTAATAGTATTAGTACTAATCCTTTATCATCAATTCCGCGTCTGCCAGCTCTGCCGGCCATTTGAATATATTCCCAGGGTAGTATGGTTCTAAAATTTTTACCATCAAATTTTTGCACGCTTGTAAATACACTAGCTTTAGCAGGCATATTGATTCCCATTGCAAAAGTTTCTGTAGCTAGAAGGACTTTAATATATTTTTTCCCAAATAACATTTCAATCATTTCTCTGAACTCTTTTAATATACCAGCGTGATGAATGGCAATTCCTTTTCTTAAAAGTCCTATGATAAATCTATATTCTGGAAGAAGCAAGTATTCTTTATAATTGGTTAATTTTTTCCTTAGCATACTTTCACACTCCTTTTCGATTATAGAAGGTATTTTAGAATCCTCTTCAAATAATGGTATTTGAATTTTAGAAGCCATTTGATTTACCTTTTTTCGTGAAAATATGAAAATAATAGCGGGTAGTGCGTTTTGTTCTTTTAATAGTTTAATTGCTTGATTTAAAACAAAAGTTTGATTTACCCGAATTCTTTTGAGATCTAAATAATTAAGAGTTTTTTGCAATGAATGGTAATTCTTTTCCATATACTGTCCGTCCGCTGTTTTCAATGTAACAAATTTGTTAAAGTTATCTTCATGTTTAATTTTATCACTACTTTTCATAGTTTTGAAATTAGATTCGGGCATTGTAAGTAATGCAGTATGTGTTAACGGAACAACGCGTTTTTTTGTTGGACAAACCCAAACTTCGGGACCACCGCGCCCCTCGATAAGTTTGCAAAATCTTTCAGGTTTAGCTAAAGTAGCCGTCAATAAACATAATTGAATATGATTAGGTAACATCATCAGTGTTTCTTCCCAGACGATACCACGACCTTTATCAACAATAAAATGTGCCTCGTCCATAATAACGGCACCTAGTTCATTTTCAATATCCATATCGAAAGTTAGAATATCTGTTTTAATATCAGATTCATCATTTGATAATGCCCCATAGCCGTTGAAAAGTTGTTGTTGAAACAGTGTATTACGAAGTATTTCTTGTGTCATAAGAAGTACTTGTGCTTCCGGATTAAATTTATTATCACCCGTAAGTAGGCCAAAAGTAATATCTGGAAATAACAGTGTCAAATCATGATACTTTTGATTTGTAAGAGCTTTTAATGGAGAAGTATAAATTACACGTTTGCCTTTTGAAGTAAAATGTTTGATAGTAAACTCAGCTGGAAGTGTTTTTCCACTACCAGTGTGTGCGGATACTAAAACATGTTTATTATTTAGGAGTCCTGCTATAGCATTTTTTTGAAAAGGGGACAGTTCAAATGGCCACAATTTCAAAATATTTTCATCGATAGAGTGATCGCAGATTTCTGAATCTAGTATTTTCATTGTTATTATATTTCAATATGCGTTAAATTTAAGTTTATTCAATTTAACAAAAAAGAATCTAATTATATATTATAATGCCAAGAACTAGAAGAGCAGGAAGAAAATCCAAAAAACGCGGAAGACGCAATATTATTAAGTTAGCATCTGGAGTAGGATCGAGAGGTGTTAGAGATGTTGGACGTGGTGTAGGAAGAGTAGTAGGATATGTCCCTATTGTGGGTAAACCAGGACGAAAAGTTATCAATGTTGGAAGTAGAATGGCGGGAGATGCTGTAACTTTAGTGGGGTCCACTACTAATAAAGCAGCTGGAATTTTTACCAAACCTTTAAGAAAACTTTTTGGAATGAAAAAGAGAACTCGTAAACGCACTCGCAAACGTATGAGGCGCCGTCGCAAAAAGAGTAGAAGTCGCATGCGTAAGAGAAGTCGCAGTCGCAGACGCAAGAGAAGTCGCAGTCGCAGACGCAAGAGAAGTCGCAGTCGCAGACGCAAATCAAGAACACGCCGACGTAAGAGAAGTCGCCGTCGCTAAATAAAAATTTTATAAATTTTATTAAATTATTTATAATATTATTCATCTCCTATTTGGGTACTGAAGTTAGAGCACTTCGTCTGTTTGTCATCCGATGATGCCTTTATATTGCCGCGACCAAAGCCTGTAGCGGTTAGCCAAGTTATCATTGCGACTGCTGCAGCACTCCATAGAGTAATATAGTGTTTTGTAAGTTCTGACTGGGCTACATTTAGAAAATGACACATTGGCGATCCCATCGAGATCATTGTATGAAATATTCCGAAAAGAGTGAACGGTGCGCAGAAAGCAACATATGTATTCACAGCAATCCAATGAAATAGTACTGTAAGTAAAACAAATCCAGAAAAGTATCCAATTGTTTTCCCAATTTTACGGAGATCGATGTTCATGATTGATATATTAGACTAGTATTAAGGCGGAATGCATATATTGCATTCTTTAAAATCTAATTCAATTTTTTGATTTTAAATACGAACTTAAAATCAACAACAGTAATATCCTCTATATGATTTATCTGTTTTTTCGGATACTATTTTGATATTTGTTGAATGATATATTTCATCTGATGGAAGTTTTTTACCTATAGTTTCAAACATATGTTTAACATTTTCACCTGATTTAGCAGATGTTTTAAAGTATAATATATTTTGCGAATGAACATATTCATATACTTCTTCATCTTCAACTTTTCTATTACGTTCCAAATCCGTTTTATTTCCAGCCAATACAATAATACAACTTTCGTGACCATTTTGTTTAATTTCTTGAATCCATTTTTTTGCCCCATCGAATGTATCAGGCTGCGTGATATCAAATACAATGATCGCAGCCATTGCCCCTCTATAATACATGGGTGCTAAACTTCTATAACGCTCCTGACCCGCAGTATCCCATATTTCAAAACGTATTTTATATTTTTCATTATCCAATGTTTTTGTCATGAAAGCCGCTCCAATTGTGGGTTCTTGAAATGTGAAAAAAGTATCATTAACAAAACGAGATGCTAAACATGATTTCCCAACCGATGTATCCCCCAAAAGTACAACCTTATATTTTCCCTGTTTTTTATTCATATATATGAACCAAACATATTATTATATACTCTTTGAAAATTAGTTATTATTGATAATTGTCTTGTAAATACAATTTAAAGAGTAAACGTATAAATAGTTTATAATAATGAGCAACGATAGTAACGGAACAGCTTCCTCTCAGGATTTTGACGCATCTACCAGTTACACGGGTAGAGTAAAATGGTTTAATAATAAAGCCGGATATGGATTTATTACAGTTTGCAGGTCTAGCGCGGACGATCGAGTCGGTGATGATGTTTTTGTCCATCATTCAGGTATTAAGGTTGGATCAGAGCAGTACAAGTATCTTGTACAAGGTGAATATGTAGATTTCACCCTTCGTTCATCGGATAGTGGAGCACATCCATTTCAGGCAGCAGATCTAACTGGAGTGGCAGGTGGAAAGTTGATGTGTGAGACTAGATGGGAAGTACGTCAATCTAGAGAGGAGGGCGAGGATGGAGAGGAGAATGACGCCCGTCAAAGGCGTCCTAAGAGGCAATACAACGGTGGTAATAGAGATAATCGGCAGAGGGTAAGACTCCAAGGAACAGGGCCTAGGGAAGGGGAGACTTGGACTTTAACTAAGGGAAATGATCGACAGGGTAGAGGACAGCAACGTCGGCATAACTCTAAGGTTCATCACGATAATGAATAAATCTAAAATTGTATATTTTAATCAAAAAAATACAATTATTTATCTATAAATTTTTCTATTTTCATGATTAAAATTCAAAAACTTATTTAATTTAGCTTTTATATAACAAATTTCTTTAAAATTGATTTAAAGCATACTTCATTAAAGTAGGTATAAACAATGGAAAATACATCGAACACTGTAGTGAAATCAACCGGTACAAAGCCTGAAGTTACTGAAGACTCATCTCCTGTCAAAGGTCTTTTAGATCCTGAAATTAAAGATGAATTTTCTGGAGTACTTGGAACATTATCAGCATTTAGGCAACAGATTACAATGTTGCAAAATCAGGTTAGAGGTTTGGAAAAGCATGTAAATAAAAAGATGAAAACCTTGCAGCGAGAAGCTAAAAAAAATAAAAATAAAGGTAATAGAAAACCATCTGGATTTGCCGTACCAACTAAGATAACCGATCAACTATGTGAATTTATGAACAAAGAAAAGGGGACGATGGTTGCGCGTACTGAAGTCACGCAATATATAATTGAGTATATTCGTCAAAACCAATTGCAAAAAGATGGAAATAGAAAATTTATTAAACCGGATGCAAAATTGGCCACTCTACTTGATGTAAAAGATAATGACGAGGTTACATATTTTAATATTCAACGATACATGAATAAACATTTTGTTAAAGAAAAAGCATAAATGACAAATAATTTATTATAAAATTTTTATTCTAGATTATTTTCAAATACTAATATAAGTATGATATCGCGTAATTTGAATAGTACTATATGGATTTTAGGTAAAGATAATAAATATTTACCCACTTTGAAATTTACACCCGAGAGTACAATGAGTATGATTTTTTATTATATTTTTTATACATTTCTTTGGGTAATAATGGTAACACGTTATGCAGATACAAAACACATGAAAGAAATTACGTTTGGTTTTATTTTTGGTATATTTACATTGATGTCATTAGATTACATAAATAATTTTTCGTATCAATTGGTCGTTGATAAAAATACAGGAGCCTACACTCTTATAAATTCATCTTCAGTTTATATTGCTGAAAATAATAAATATTATAAGTTCAATGCAAATGAATCTATTTTGATGAATCAAGAAGTAGCAAATAAACTAATAAAAAATAACCAATTGAAAGCTATGTCCTTATATGAATATCGTAATAAACAGTATACAAAATTAGGATCAGGCAAATTGGGATCACCAACTGCAAACACCGAAATTCAAAATATTAAACTATTGGCAGCATCCTATATGATAATTTCTTTAATTACACTTGGCATGATTTCAAGCGATATAAGCGAACAATTGTCAAAATCTATTATGCCATATATTACTGCTGCTACATTATTCTCCGTTTCTATTCTATCCTACTGGATCTTGACACCAGATGTCAGTAATATCATTCGTATAGCTATATTTAAACTTAAATCTTTGATAATGGCCATAGCTTTTTCTTTAACAGCGTGTTTAATTTTTTTAAATGAAACAAAATAATATAGATTGATATATTATATGATAAAGTCAATATATCAACCTACACAACAAAATTTCATGCATTATATTAAAAATGGATCGTTTATTTATAATATTACACAAGGTATACCTCTATTTTTATGGGTTGTATTTTTATATAAATTTAAAATGAATCCCAAATACATATCAAAGTTATTGGGAAATAAAATACTAGATATGTTTTTTTATATTATCATATCTATACCTTTCATAGTTTATGCATTTACAGTATATGAAACTTATATTGCACCTAACCCATTAAAAAAAGTGAGCGACGCTACGGCTGCTGCTATGCCACATGGATGGGAATATTGTTTTTCTAGCAAGGTTAACAGTGATGATATTAATAAAAGTATTTTAGGATTTTTAGATGATGAATGTATTGAAAATAACCAATCAGTATTCAGATCAAAAGCAATTGATATGCTAAATAGATATCACTATTTAAACTATATATTACTCCTACTAATCATAACATTTAGATGGCATACTAAATACATCAAAGTAAAATTTAATACAATTCAATGTCATGTAATAGGATATTCTATTTTATTTGGTGTTATAGCAACTATAATTCCATTGTTTTCTACATATTTAATACGGGGAATGTGGATTATACAAACAATGTCTGTTTTATTAACAATGAATATTTCTTGTTTTATTTTAATTGTTCTATCCTTCTTAAAAGATTTTGTCTAATAATACCTATTTAAAAACAAAATACAGTACTAATTAAATATGAATAAAACGGAAAATACAGATACCATTGCAAGTCGTGTGAAAGATCGCGGAACTGCTAAAGCTAGAACTGGGCGAGTTGGCGGAGAGGAACATAAAAAAATAGTCCTTCAACGAAAAAAGGAATACGAGCTTAAAAAAAGGCGAGGTAATAGAAAAATAGAATGCTGACGCCCAAAAAATAAACAATAAAACAATAATTATTATTCATTAACAAATATGACACTTGCATTTAAAATTAAGTAAATGACAAGTTGATTGTAAATGGATAAAACAATTTAATTATAAAAATTAATTATAATTAAATGAGTACATTAACCGCCACTGATTTAATAAAAGAAATTTCTATTAATTGGAGAGAAATTTACAAAATGGAGCGAGAAATATCGAAACGAAAAAAACAAATAAAAGAGTCGGAAAAAAAACTCTTTAAAATTTGTGATCATGAATGGGAATATGATACATCGTGCGGACCATATGAAAGGATAAAATATCAATGTACTAAATGTAATTTATGGAAAAATCCCTATATGTACAATTAAACAACCGTTTTATATTTTTGTAACTTCGTACCAGGAAAAAAAATTCTTAATATTACATCCTCTCCCTTTTCTAGATACATTTCGGGCAGTCCTATAATTGCCGAATTGTTTTTTATTATAAATATCAAAGTTAAAACAACAATAGCGGATATTATAATATTTATTTTTGGTTTTCCCTTATTATCCGATTCATCAAACACATTTGAAACTAATAAAATATCACCTATTTTCTCTCCATTTTTGAATCTAAGGGCATAATTAACCAACCTTATACCCATTTGTAACATCATCCAAAATATTATTATATATCCATCCAGAAGTCGAATACCTGTATAACGTTGAATGAAATAATTTATTATAAATAATTGTAATAATCCACCCATTATCATAAAAGTACTCATAATACTACCTCCCATAACATCAGCATTAATAATTTTTTTATCTATTAATTTTGATTTTCTTAAATGTTTCTTACCGTAACTGGCAGCGCTTGTTAGAAAGGGTTTAATTGAAACAACCGCGGTTTGAATTCCAAATGTTGCTATAAACATAAAAAATAAAGTAAATAGCGCTCTAAGTATCCCGTGAGGCGATACTGTGCCAATAATAATACTTGCTAAAAAAAGTAAACAGTATGTTAAAATCGGATTGTTTTTCTGTTCTTTTTTAGAATTTGACATATATACATGTTTGAGTAAATAATTATGATAAGAAACTTAATATTTCATTAAATAAATCTTGAGGAAGTGATGATCCTTGATATAATATAATTATAAGATTGTTATTTCTTATTCTTTTATCCCGCTTTATGATAGCATTTGGTAATTTATACTGTAATGCAATTTTTTTCATAACATTTTTAATACCAATAACATTTACTTCATAATCCCCATCAATAGTTTTTATAAAACCACTAACTGCTAATCTACCCGCATTTATGTAAAAAAACGGTATATTTTTTCTTATTAACTCAGTCTCGTTTAAAATACTTCGATTCTTTTTTGACCATTTATAAATTTGCATCATATACATTAATCTAGCTTGAAGAGCTATTAATTCCCTTTGTATCATATTACAATTTAATAAGAATAAAAATTTTATATTACAAATTTACTAACATTTTTAAATTAATGCTCTTCAGTTGCATTTGATTCGGTATCACTCTCTTCTTCAACAGGTTGAATATTTTGAACAGCATAGTTATAAGTTTCTTCTGCGAAATTAATCCACCATGTGCTTATAGCATCACGTTTGAGACGAAATTCAACGGCACCACATCTTGTTAGATCGTCATTAGATATCTCCGTGTAAATCTCATTGTTGAGCCAATCATTTGCTATATCAGGAGTATCTCTAAACTTCATATGCCTGTGAATAGACATAAGCGTAGCCCACCTGTTAATGAAATCAACTGTATTCTGAGTTGGATTATCAAAGAGATCTGTAATCATGGTACCGATATAGGTACGAGTACCCAGAAATACCTTTTTGCACGATTCGTTCCTGTATTTTGGAAACTTCTGAAAATTTAATGCAATTGCCGCAAAGATTAGCCTCAAGAAACCGACAACCCGCTCACTATCTTCATCTGTCAATTCTTCATTTAGAATATCAATATGTCGCGTATAGCTTTTGTTGGCATATGAAGGACCCTTCCAACACGCTGAAACCAATGCAATCGCGTCAGATAGTGGCTTTCTGGCCTTATCACCGGACCGACTGTCAATAACATTCAAATTTGCAAATTCCGCAAAATGTGTTCGGAACGTTTCATTTACTAAACTTAGTGTAGTATTAACAAGAGGTGATCCAGTCACGCCATTTTCATTGTCACGTACCCAGACAAAGTATCTATCGCTATCACTAAGAGGTCTTCCCTCCTGAAGAAGGCTAAAATTCTCAAGAAGTTGACGATGATAAATATTGTCTGGCACGCGAGGTGCTGCTTTTTTTTGTAGACAAATAATCAAACGATATGCCTCAAATCGCGCTTTAAGTGACTCATAATCACCAAATTTTGTTGTAAACTCGCCATTCTTAAAACGAACAAATGCATCAATTCGGGTTTGACCATCCTCAATATTGTAAAACTTTTCGACACTCAGTTCTCCTTCTCCAAGGACGAAGAGTTTTGTCCATTCGCTAATAATGATGCAACCAATATTCCAACCTTGAAGAATGCTTTCGCACAAACGGCGGCACCACGCGGGTGTCTGCTTAAAAGCTCTCTGATATGATGGCTTTCGGTATGTCGTTGTAGCATTTTCAAATGCCGGACCGTCATATGAATTTAAAATATCTCCGATCGTGAGAGTGGTCGGTTCTGAAACAATAATTGGATTTGATAATAGAGTAAAAGAAGCCATATCTACTAGTTCGTATTGTGATAATGTATCTATATATTCAAAGAATTAAATATCTTCAATTTTATGAAAGAAATCAAATAATATTGCGGGAAGGGTTTAAGGGAGGTACATTACCTCCCTGCGAGAGAGGAGAGGAGAGAGTGTGAGAGGAGAGTGTATAGTGTGT
>Ga0209631_10000765_pt1 | contig 42934 bp, 35 predicted proteins | sample COG_08_FD_184752 | JGI IMG/M metagenome (GOLD analysis project Ga0209631, IMG submission 184752) | Pelagic Microbial community sample from North Sea - COGITO 998_met_08 (SPAdes) (version 2) | ecosystem: Environmental > Aquatic > Marine > Neritic zone/Coastal water | place: Helgoland, sampling... | reverse complement strand
ACAACTTTTGAAGCCTCGGTCGGGCGCGCTTCACATTCCACATCGCCCATCATCGGGGCTTCATAGGTGGAATACATATAAGGAGTTTGGGCTTCAAATTCAGCCGCGCAGGTATCAATCCGCTTGAACACGGCCGTCACCCCCTTAGCATGGCGCAGCTGGCGTATTGCGGTTTCGCTCTTCCCCGTCAAATGGGCAAGACGGGCATCGGTAAAGCCGAACATTTTCAACTCGCGCAGAGCCTCTGTATCTTGCGGAAGCCCATTTGTCTTCACGGCCTCTTCCATATCAACGATTTCGCGGATCCGCGCCAGAAACCAAGGGTCAAATTTGGTGACGGCAAAAATTTCATCATCGCTCAACCCATGGCGCATCGCTTGCGCAATCGTGCGCATCCGATCCGGCGTTTGCAAACTGATCGCGCGCACAACCGCAGCTTTTTCGGGTGCCCCTTCGATCTCAACCTCATCAAAACCGGTGAGACCGGTTTCCATAGACGCCAACGCTTTTTGCAACGATTCATGAATCGTGCGGCCGATTGCCATCGCTTCGCCGACAGATTTCATCGCTGTGGTCAGCGCAGGCTGCGAACCGGGAAATTTCTCAAAGGCAAAACGTGGAATTTTGGTTACAACGTAATCGATTGTCGGCTCAAAGCTTGCAGGCGTTACGCGGGTGATATCATTGTCCAGCTCGTCGAGCGTATAGCCAATCGCCAGTTTGGCGGCAATTTTTGCAATCGGAAACCCGGTTGCTTTAGAGGCCAGCGCAGACGAGCGAGACACGCGCGGGTTCATTTCAATCACCACCATGCGGCCATCTTCGGGATTGATCGCCCATTGCACGTTCGAGCCGCCAGTCTCCACCCCAATTTCGCGTAACACGGCGATCGAATGGTTCCGCATGATTTGATATTCTTTATCCGTCAACGTCAGCGCTGGCGCTACGGTGATCGAATCGCCCGTATGCACGCCCATCGGATCCACATTTTCAATCGAACAAACGATAATGGCGTTATCCGCTGTGTCGCGAACCACTTCCATTTCATATTCTTTCCAACCCAGAAGCGATTCATCCACCAAAATCTGGTTCACCGGCGAAGCATCCATGCCCGTGCGGCAATAATATTCAAAATCATCGCGGTTATAGGCCACGCCGCCGCCTGTTCCGCCCAACGTAAAGGCTGGGCGAATGATCGCGGGCAATCCGATTTCATCCAAGGCCTCATTGGCCATGCGAACGCCGGCGTTCAAATCGGTTTTACCTTCGGCATCTTTCGGCGCGGTAATAATCGTGGCTTTGGGGTTTTCGATCCCCAACCGATCCATCGCTTCGCGAAATAATTTACGATCTTCAGCCATTTCAATCGCATCACGCTTCGCGCCGATCATTTCAACGTTGAATTTTTCTAAAACGCCCATTTCCTCTAGCGCCAAAGATGTGTTCAACGCAGTTTGCCCACCCATCGTGGGCAATAACGCGTCGGGGCGTTCTTTTTCGATTATCTTAGCAACCACATCTGGGGTGATCGGTTCGATATATGTGGCATCCGCCAAGCCCGGATCCGTCATAATCGTGGCCGGATTGGAATTGACCAAAATTACCCGATACCCTTCTTCTCGCAACGCTTTACAGGCCTGCGCCCCTGAATAGTCAAATTCACAAGCTTGTCCGATAACAATAGGACCGGCTCCGATGATCATGATCGATGAAATATCGGTTCTTTTGGGCATTATAAAACCTTTGATAAAGCGGCGAAACAGCCGAGCGCTGCCAAGCAAGACGCGGCAAATTGTTGTGGGTTATAGAGATCACGCTGCAAGGTGCAAGTGCCTAGGCAAAAATACCATTATTTGCAGTAAAAGTGTCTGTCTTCTTCGGTAAACTGGTCCTATGAGGAACGTAAGAATAGCAGCGGACGTGACATGAAGATTCGGTTTGACACAGGCGATGCGCAACAACCGCGCAGTTTTGACCACCCGATCAGGGTGATTTGCGCTGCCTCCCCCTCAGCGCTGCCAAACGCGCTGGCAGCTTTGGATGCAGCGCTTTCACAAGGGCACTGGATCGCGGGCTACGCCAGCTATGAAATGGGCTATGCGCTCGAGCCGCGCCTCAACGCGGCAATGCCGGAAAAGCGGCAATGGCCTTTGCTGTGTTTTGGCGTTTACAAAGGCCCAACAGCGCGGCGACCCGTCTCAACCACAGCCCACCGGGCCGCGCAGCTTGGCGCCTTTACCCCGCAATGGCAGTTTGACGAGTATGAAAAGGCCTTTACCACCGTCCAACGTTATATCGCTGCGGGGGATATTTATCAGGCCAATCTTACCTTCGGGCTAACAGCGGAATTCCAAGGATCGGTTGCGCGTTTGTTTGACGATCTCAGCGCTTACCAAGCGGTAAAACACGGCGCCTTGGTCGAACAAGAGGATGGCCGGGCGATCATATCGCGGTCTCCAGAATTATTTTTTCGCACAGACGCGTCAGGGCAGATCGAAACCCGCCCGATGAAAGGCACACAGCCGCGCGGCATCACGAAACCTGAAGACCAGAAACGGCTAAACTATCTGCAATCTGACCCGAAAAATCGCGCAGAAAACCTGATGATTGTAGACCTTCTGCGCAATGATATTTCGCGCATTTGCGAGGCAGGATCGGTGAAAGTGCCTTCGCTTTATCGCGTGGAAACCTATGCCACCGTTCATCAGATGACCTCGCAAGTTTTGGGTCAATTGCGCAAAGACCAAACACTGTCTGATATTTTCAAGGCGTTGTTTCCGTGTGGCTCTATCACCGGTGCGCCAAAATTGCGGGCGATGCAAATTTTGCGGGATTTGGAGCCCGAGCCGCGTGAAATTTATTGTGGCACGATCGGCTGGGCCGCGCCGGATGGCAGCTCTGAGTTCAACGTTGCGATCCGCAGCCTGATGATCGATAACCAAAGCGTTCAATTAAACGTTGGCGGCGGCGTGGTCTATGACAGCGATGCCGCCTCAGAATATGAGGAAGCTCTGTGGAAAGCCCGCTTCGCAACCACATTCCAAAAAACTGCCGATTGATTGAAACCCTGCGGATTGATCCGCAGCGCGGGGCGGTGGATATAAAACGGCATTTAGACCGCATGTGCCTAAGCGCGCAAAAATTGGGGTTTGTTTTTCAGCGCGGCTTCATCACCGAAAAACTTCAAACAATCAAAACCACCAAAGTCTTGCGATGCAGGCTTACCATTGACCAAGCCGGAGCCGTTGAAATAACCCAGGCGCCGCTTGCCCCCACGCATCCCGAATGGCAGGTGGCCATCAGCGCGCAGCGGTTAACTTCCTATGATCCCTGGCTGCGCCATAAAACCACCCAACGCCAGATCTATGATGACGCTCGCGCTGCGCTGCCACCCCATATCGATGAGATGATCTTTTTCAACGAAAAAAATCATCTCTGTGAGGGCACGATCACCAATGTTTTTCTGCAGCTTAAAACCGGAGAATGGGTGACGCCCCCAATCAGCAGCGGGTGCTTGCCCGGCGTGTTACGAGCCCGCAAACTGGCAAAACGTCAAGTGCGGGCAAAAATAATCACCGCTAAAGATTTGGAAAATTGCCAGTCGTTTTGGCTTGGCAACGCGCTTAGAGGCCAAATCAAAGGCAAACTGCTTCTGGGATGACTTGACATCAGCCCCACAACCCTGTGTATCGGCACAAGAATTGATCTTTGCTTGGAAAGGCCAAAGCCATGCACGTCTATCGCAGCCATACATGCGCCGACCTGAATAAATCAAATGTCGGAGAGACCGTGCGTCTTTCAGGCTGGGTGCACCGCGTGCGTGATCATGGTGGGTTGCTGTTTATCGATCTGCGCGATCATTATGGCATCACGCAGGTGATGGCGGACCCGGACAGCCCCGTGTTTGCAGAAATTGAAAAGCTGCGCAGCGAATGGTGTATCCGCATTGATGGCAATGTCATGCTGCGCGATGAAAGTCTGATCAACGCCAAAATTCCCACGGGTGAGGTTGAGGTATTTATTCGCGATCTGGAAGTTTTGGGGCAAGCTGAAGAGCTGCCGCTGATGGTCTTTGGCGAGCAAGATTATCCTGAAGAAACGCGCCTGCGCTACCGCTATTTGGATCTGCGCCGTCAAAAGTTGCAAGACAATATGAAGCTGCGCTCAGACGTGGTGGCCAGTATCCGACGCAAAATGTGGGACCGTAATTTCCGCGAATATCAGACCCCGATCATCACAGCCTCAAGCCCGGAAGGCGCGCGCGATTTTCTGGTGCCAAGCCGACTGCACCCGGGCAAGTTCTATGCATTGCCGCAGGCGCCCCAACAGTTCAAACAACTGATCATGGTCTCGGGCTTTGACAAATATTTTCAAATTGCCCCCTGCTTTCGCGATGAAGATCCGCGGGCGGATCGCTCTCCAACTGATTTTTATCAACTTGATCTTGAGATGTCATTTGTCACGCAACAGGATGTGTTTGACACGATTCAACCTGTTTTACGTTCGGTTTTTGAAGATTTTGGCGGCGGGCGCACGGTCGATACCGATTGGCCTCAAATCTCTTATCGCGATGCAGCGCTTTGGTATGGCTCGGATAAGCCAGATCTGCGCAACCCGATCAAAATGCAGCGCGTTTCTGATCATTTCCGCGGGTCGGGCTTTGCAATTTTTGCAAAATTATTGGAACAAGAGGGCACTGAAATTCGCGCCATCCCCGCACCCGGGGGCGGCAGCCGCAAGTTTTGTGATCGAATGAATGCGTTTGCGCAAAAAGAAGGCTTGCCTGGCATGGGCTATATTTTCTGGCGCAGCGGCGAAAACGGCATGGAAGCGGCGGGGCCTTTGGCCAAAAATATCGGGCCAGAGCGCACAGAAGCGATCCGGCAGCAGCTTGGCCTGGATGTGGGGGATGCTGCGTTTTTCTTGGGCGGAAAACCAAAAGCCTTTGAGGCGGTTGCCGGCCGCGCCCGCAACGTAATTGGCGAAGAGCTTAATCTAACCGATAAAAATCGCTTCGCCTTTGCTTGGATTGTTGATTTTCCGATTTACGAACAGGATGCGGAAACCGGTAAAATCGATTTTGAACATAATCCATTTTCGATGCCGCAAGGCGGTATGGAGGCGCTTGAAGGTGATCCTCTTGCGGTTTTGGGCTACCAATATGATCTGTCTTGCAACGGGTATGAATTGGTTTCTGGCGCGATCCGAAACCACAAACCCGAAATCATGTTCAAAGCCTTTGAAATCGCCGGCTATGATGAAAGCGAAGTGCGCAAAAGATTTGGCGGCATGGTCAACGCGTTCCAATTTGGCGCACCGCCGCATGGTGGATGCGCCGCCGGGATTGACCGTATCGTGATGCTGCTGGCCGATGAGGCAAATATCCGCGAAGTGATCATGTTTCCCATGAACCAACGCGCCGAAGACCTTATGATGGACGCGCCAAGTCAGCCGATGGCAGATCAATTGATGGAGTTGAACCTGCGAGTCATCCCGCAAGACTAAAGCGGCAGAAGCGCCATCAATATGCAGCGCACGATGTTAACAATCGTTGTTTATAGAATTGCGATCTGGCCAATGCGGTGTTCAATTTTTGCGCAGAGCTGATCAATATCGCCGGTTTTTATGGCCTCTCGCATAAAATCATCGCCGCTGGCCGCGCACACCCCTGCTAAAAAACTGCGGATAAAGCCTTCTTCCTTGGTAGAGGGGTAATCTTTCAAACTGATCAGCGCCTGCACTAAATCATCGCGAAAGGTAATCAAATCAGGCGTGACCGGCGCATCTTGCAGAACAATCGGGCCTTTGGGTTTCTGCTCGATGGGCAAAAGCTGCAAAATCGTTGATTGAAAGCAAGAGAGGTTTTCAAAAGGTTTTGCAAGAAATCCATCCGCGCCCGCTTGCAAGCTTTGATGATGCATCAGATCATCCCCGCTGGTGCCCAAAATCACACCAATGCGCGGAGATGCGCCCGCCAATTCTGATATCAACTGAAGGCCGGATCCATCCGGCAAACCAACGTCGATAATGACGATTGTGGGGAAGTAAACGTTCAAATGCCGGCGCGCCGCCGCCAAACTATCCGCTCGGCGCAATCGCGCACCGCTGTGCAAACACATCAAACGCGCCGCTTCACAGATAAAACGGCTATCTTCGACAATCAGAACTGTTTTTCCGATTAAGGGCCGAGTGTTGCGCCCCATTGGCGTCAGTTCTACCAGATCCAATGAATTCATGCACGCCTCCTGCGATTCTGAAACCATCCTGCCTCAGGGTGGCTAATAAGCGGTTAATTCAAGTCAGAACGCGCGGGCGGCTCTTGCACCGCCGCCACTCTCAGCGCATAAGGTTGCGCAATCGATAGGAGAGCTCAGATGATCGGACGCCTCAATCATGTGGCCATCGCCGTCCCCGACTTAGAACGCGCTGCAGAGCAATATCGCAGCACCCTAGGGGCTGAGGTTGGCCCCGCCCAAGATGAGCCTGATCATGGCGTCACCGTGGTATTCATCACGCTGCCAAACACCAAGATCGAGCTGCTTTATCCTTTGGGGGAAACCAGCCCTATTCAAAGCTTTCTTGATAAAAACCCAAGCGGCGGAATCCACCATATCTGTTATGAGGTGGACGATATTAGAAAAGCCCGCGACCAACTTATTGAGGCTGGCAGCCGGGTTTTGGGCAAAGGCGAGCCAAAAATCGGCGCGCATGGAAAACCTGTGCTGTTTTTACATCCCAAGGACTTCAACGGCACCTTGATTGAACTTGAACAAGTGTAGCGAATAGGAAACCGAACATGTCTATAACCTCTGCGCTGGTTCTCTTTGCCGTTCTGTGGTTTTTAACCTTTCTGGTTGTGATCCCCATTCGCCTCAAAACGCAGGGCGATGTTGGCACGGTCGTGCCAGGCACGCATGCCGGAGCGCCGGAAGATCACAATTTGAAAAAGAAGGCTTGGATTACCACAGCGATCGCCGCGGTGCTTTGGGCCGTGATTACATCGATCATCTTATCCGGTGCGATCACCATACGTGATCTGGATGTGTTCAACCGGATGGGCCCTGCCACGACAAACGAAAGCCCTGCGGATCAATAACAGCGCGGTGCGCGGCGTTACTTAAGACAAACCACGCCCGCGCAGGGCGCCTAGCAATGTTGATGTAAAGAACAACGCCGCCGCGCAGCAAATAATGCTGGGGCCGGTTGGTGTATCCCAATGCAATGAGGCCGCAAGACCGCCAAGCGTTGCACAAGCACCAAACGCCGCCGCGATCAACGCCATCGCTTCGGGTGTATTTGCAAAATTACGCGCCGCAGCTGCTGGAATAATCAACAAAGCCGCGATGAGGATGGCACCGACAATTTGAATGCCCAACGCCACAATAAGGGCCAAGGCCAGGGTCAATACCAATTGCTCACGCTTGGGGTTAATCCCTTCAGCCTGCGCCAAATCGCGGTTCAAAGTGCAGGTCAGCAAGGCCGACCAGCGCCACCCCAGCAACCCGACCACGAGGAAAAGACCAAGGCCGATCCACAGAAAATCGGACCAAGCAACCGATAGAATATCCCCGAAAAGATAGGCCATCAGATCGATCCGCACATCCGAGAAAAACGACACCGTCACCAAGCCCAAAGCCAACGTTGAATGCGCCATCACCCCAAGTAACGTATCTAATGTTTGACCGCGGGCCTGCAGCGCAGAAATCGCCAGCGCCATTGCAAGCGCAATCAGCAAAACGCCAATAAACACCGGCAGTGCAAACGCCAAAGACAGGGCCACACCCAAGATTGAGGCATGCGCTGTGGCATCGCCGAAATACGCCATCCGCCGCCAAACCACAAAACAGCCAAGCGGCGCAGCCGCCAAAGACAATGCCACACCCGCCAAGATCGCCCTTACCAAAAAGGCGTCAAACATCTCCATCAGGCCAGCTCTTTGGCATTGGCATCGGGCGCAACCTTTGGCCCCGTAACTGTCGCAACCGGCCCGCGCGGGTGATCATTATGGTGATGATCGTGGTGATCGTCATGCTCATGGTCATGGTCATGGTCATGATCGTGCTCATGGCGGTAAAGCGCCATCGCACCATCTGTTGAGGCCCCAAAAAGCGTTTGATATTCAGGGCTCGAGGCAACCTGCTCTGGGCTTCCTTGGCAGCAGACATGCCCGTTCAAACAAATCACCCGATCAGAGGCCGCCATCACAACGTGCAAATCATGGCTCACCAACAGCACTGCGCAGCCAGTATTTTGCCGCACCGTTTCTATTTGCCGATAAAAAGCAGCTGCTCCAGAATGATCCAAACCTTGCGTCGGCTCATCCAAAATTAACAGCTGCGGGCGGCATAACAGCGCGCGCGCCAATAAAACGCGCTGAAATTGTCCACCAGACAGCTGTGATAACTGCGCCTGCGAAACATGCCCCAGCCCCGCCTGCGCCGCCGCCGCCTCAAGATCTTTGGCCGGCACCCGGCGTGGCAGCGCCATAAACCGGCTGACAGTCAGCGGTAAGGTCGCATCGATATGAAGCTTTTGCGGCACATAGCCAATGCGCAAGCCAGCTTGCCGGGTTAAAGCGCCTTTCAGCGGATTTATTGAGCCAATAAGGCTGCGCAGCAAGGTGGTTTTTCCTGACCCGTTGGGGCCAATAACAGTGAGGATTTCGGCCGATGAAATGCTGAGATCAACGTTTTGCAGAACCGTTCGGCCATTCAACGCAACGCTCAGGTTTTTTGCCGTAATCAAGCTCATTCCGGTTGATCAGTCAGACAATTTGGGCAAATTCCTTCGGCTTCGATCACCGCTTTTTCGATTACAAACCCTGCCGAGTTCGCCACATCGCTTAACGGGCCGCGGGTTTCATCCACGCGCGTTTCGGCAACCGACGCGCAGCGCCGACAAATCAAAAACGCTGGCGAGTGGTGCAACCCAAGATGCGCGCAAGCAATAAAGGCGTTCAGCTTTTCAATTTTATGCGCAAAGCCGCGCGCCACCAAAAAATCAAGCGCCCGATAGGCCACCGGCGGTTGATGCTTAAAGCCATCTTCGCGTAACTGATCCAGTATTTGATACGCCCCCATCGCCCGATGCGCCTGCAAGAGCAACTCTAACACCCGCTTTCGCACTGGGGTGAATTGAACGCCCTCTTCAACGCAAAGCGCATCCGCGCGGGCCACCCCCTCGCTGATACAGGCGGCATGATCGTGTTTGTGGAATCCTAAATTCATCCTGCCTGTGTACTAAAGTAATTTGCGCATTCCAATGCCAATTCCTCTTGATATGTTATTCTGTAACAAATAAAGAGTGAACGATGTTATAATATTACAAAGAAAGACTCCTATGCGCCGATTACCAATTTTAGCCACCGCTCTGCTTGTCAGCGCTAGCGGAGTGCGGGCAGATGTGCCAAATATCGTCGTGGATATCCCACCAGTTTTCAGCCTTGTCAGCAGCGTGATGCAGGGCGTAGGCACGCCAAAGCTTCTGCTGCGTGGCAATGATTCTCCGCATAATTTCGCGCTACGCCCTTCGCAAAGGCGCGACCTTGGACAGGCTGATATTATTTTTTGGATTGGTGAAGGGTTAACCCCTTGGTTGGAAAAGGCGCAAGCCTCTCTTGCACAGGCGCCTATCGCGGTGGCCTTAGGCGAACAAGCGGGCGTGGTTCAATTATCATTTCGCAAAGGGGCCCTGTTTGAAAACCAAGGCGAACATGACGAACATGACAGCCCCGGTAAAGTCAACGGGCATGCAGAGAATAATCATGCAGAAAAGCACGAAAACACCGCAGCGCATGACGGGAATGATCATCAGGATCATGCAGGCCACGACCACTCTGGCTTAGACCCACATTTCTGGTTGGATCCAGAAAACGCAATACATTGGATCTATAAAATTGCGGATATATTATCGCAGACAGACCCCGAGAATGCGGGCGCCTATTATGCAAATGCCGCAAAGACCAAAGCAAGCTTGGAGCTGTTAAACAAAAATATCGCGCAGCAGCTGGCGCCGCATCACGCGGAACGCTTCTTAATCGTGCATGATGCCTTCCAATATTTTGAAGCGCGCTTTGGGCTTGCCGCGCAAGGTGCAATTTCAGATGGGCACGCCGCGCCGCCGAGTGCCGCGCGCATCTTGGCAATTCGGGATCTCATGCAAGATCGAAAAATCAGCTGTGTGTTTGCCGAGCCGGGATATAACGCGAAGCTTCTAGACAATTTAATCAACGGGACTTCAGTGCGCTTGAAACAGTTGGATCCGCTTGGCGCAGGTCTGCCCTTGGACCACAGGCTCTATAAGGCTGTTTTGCAGAATATGGCCGATGCGATGGTGGCCTGTTTCACGAATAATGAAGGGTAACTCAACCTGAGCCCCGCGCCTCATCAGCAGGGGCGGGCAGGTCAGGCTGCACGGCGGGGGCGGGCAATGTCTCTTGAAAGGCCCAGCCGCTCGCCTGCAGCAACTCGGCCAAATTACGCGCCTTACGTTTGAAATAATCCGTCGCATAGCTGGATCGCTTGCGATTGATGTCCCACCTTTTTGCGTAGTCTTTGGCGCTAAGCCGATCTTTAAACCCCAACCGTTGAAATGCTTCAAAAACGATCACGGGAGCGCTTTGCTCTTTGCCAAAAACGGCCCGCGTTTTCATATTATGGGCGGTGATTAAATACTGAATCAAAATGCATAATAAATCATCCCGATAGAAACTCTCTTTCTTCCCCCGCGGCCATTTCTTTTCAAATCCGCCCATCAACAAAAGCGAAAATTCATGCGCTGCTGCCCCGACTGACACCCTATCAGCTGCCATCCGCAGCACATATCCACGCGCCAAAGCCCAAATATGGCGATCTTTATGCGCCCAATCGATCAGCTCTTGTTCTAAAGGTTCGGGCAGCTTGATGTGCAAAGAATATCCTTGCGGCGCCAAGCCATCAATGAAGTGCATCGCGCGGTCCGACCAAGGTTCAAACATCAGCTGACCTTCGATCACATGACCTGACAGCCTGATCAATTGTACGGTTTCTTGAATCAGCTTTTCGTTCATTTCCATCCTGCGACACCGCGCGCGCCGTGCCAAGCGCCCGACCTGGCCTTGATCACTTCACCTTACAGCATGACCTTGCGAGAACCGTGCCAAACGCCCGCTGGCCCACCCTCACCGGCGGGAACCTGCCACCTGTTTATTGTTTAAGCCCTGCTTTCTGCATGCCCTGCAACACGGCCTCCACCACAAAATCAGGAAGCAATGGGGCGTAATCTGCCAATGAGGTTACATCCGGGCGCAACTGCAAAAATGCTTCCAAACCCTGCTGCGCATCGGCCAATCGGTCTAAATTACCCAGCGCAGCCACTTTAAACCCCAAAAGCAAATTATTCTCCGGATCGTTTTCAACCGCGCGGGTTATTTTATCCAAAGCCTCATTCATGCGCCCCAAAACCATCAGAAGGCTGACCTCAAATTGCGGCCATTCACGCCACTCAGAGGGGTCAAGCGCTTGGGTTTTCAAAAAATAATCATAGGCCAATTCAATATTGCCAGCATAAGCTTCGGTCAGGCTTAAGGCCCGCGTTGCCGCAGAATTATTTGGGTTTATGCCAAATGCTTCATGGGCGTAATGCCGGGCATTATCCAAATCATTGAGCTGAAAATAATAGCTGGCCATCATCGCAAGTGCCCCAGCATTCGACGCTTCTTTTCCCACAACATAAGAAGCAATTTCAAAGATCTGAGCAGACAGTTCTGCGCGCCTTTCTCTGTTATGCGGCTTGAACCTTTCGCGAAGCAAGACTTTGCATTTTAAAAGATAGGGATCCAGAAAATTTACCGATGCTTGAATCGCTTGATCGCATAAAGACAAAATACCCTCTGGTGCATCACGCCGGTGATATTTTTGCAGGGCCTGTAAATACAAATCCCACGCGGTGAGGCTTTCCGGCTTTGATAGCTCAGTATTTTCGCGAGATTGACGGCGAATTTCAGGATCAATCGCCCGGGCAACCGCGATCGAAATTTCATCTTGAACTTCAAAAATATCATCCAAAGGGCGATCCCAACGTTCAGACCATATCGTGCGATCTTTTAAGGCATCGGTTAAACTGGCGCTGATCCGCACCTTATTTCCAGCTTTTCGTATACTGCCCTCAACCAAGTACCGGGCGTTTAACTTATCGGAAATTTCGCTCGCAGTGAGCGAAAGACCTTTCACCGAAAAGCTTGAATTGCGCGAAACCACCGGAAAGGTTTTCCACAGAGCCAAATGGCTGATGATATCTTCCGTCACCCCATCGGCAAAATATTCCTGTTCTGCATCCGTGCTCATATTTTTAAACGGCAAAACGGCAATCGAGGGCGGTGCGCCAGCCTCAACGGGTTCGATTGCAGGCGGCGTTGGCGCGATCTGGCGCGGCGCCAACCCGCCAATGGAAACGTCAAACGCGTGCACGTTGGTATTCTTAACCTGCTGCGCCCCAATATCTTGAAAGCCCAAATCCACTTTCTGGCTGACAAAGTCATGAATACTTTTTGACAGGCACACGCCACCGGCTTGCGATAACGCCTCTAAGCGGGCCGCCACATTCACCCCATCCCCATAGAGATTGGTGCCTTCAATAATGACATCCCCCATATTTAGGCCGATGCGAAATTGCATCTGCGCCGCGTTAGTAACCGAGGCATTGCGCGCTTTGATGAGCTTTTGGAATTCTACGGCACAAATAACCGCCGAAACCGCGCTTGGAAATTCGGCCAGAACAGAATCTCCGGCCGTGTTGAAAATACGCCCGCTATGCTCTTCAAACAAATTGTCCAGAATCTCTTTACAGCTGCGAAAACTGCGCAGGGTAAGTTCCTCATTCTGCGCCATGAGCGTGCTAAACCCGACCACATCGGTTACGAAAATCACGGCAATTTTTCGAAGAATTTCACTTTCAGACATTTTAAAACCCTTTACACGCGCTGCTTTTTGGCCCGGCGTTTTACCCATAAATAGACGCGAATGGCAAAGATTTCTGATAAAATTGGATAATAGACGGTTTTTTTACGCTGCAGAGCTTCGATATAGCCGGCGCTTAAATTATTCTGTCGCGCGGCTTTTAGCAGGATCCGCATATAACGGCGCGAGGTCGGCAGATCATCATTCACCTCGTTTTTACAGCGCAAGGTTTGGGCCAAAACTGTCTCACCGGCGAAACGAATTGGGGCTTCGATCACCTCATAATTCTCGCCCTCTGAGGCGATCACCCGCGCCATATCCCTCTCGGTAATTTCGTGAACAACCCCTTCGACCCGACCACCTTTACAGGGCTTTATATTGGCAAAACTCGGTTCAATAAAGTTTGGCCCAACCAGCCCCATCACCAAGGCATAATCGTCAAGATAGCTGGATTGGCTCCGCAGCGGGGTGATATTGCGCACGCCAGAGAGATATCGCGTCGACATGTTCGATCCATATCCAAAGTAAAATGCCATTCAGAACACCCCGAAATAATTATCTCAAAGTGAGTGATAAATTTAAGCCCCGTCAAGCATGCAATGCGTTTTGACTTTAAAGATTTCTTATTTACTGCCAGAGCAAGACCTTTCGCCGGCTCCAGATGCACGTCATCGCCTTAAAGTTGGCCCGCAGTTAAAAAAACAGCGCCTATATGTATGCGATACAAAACTGTATTTAAGCCGTCATGCTTGAAAACGTCTTAAGCCCATTAATCGCTTTTTGACGGTCAATATTTTATATCATCGCCGGGACGGTTATTTTAACCTTCAGCAAGACCACAACCGCCAGATGCCATTTCGACAAAGCCGCCCTGCGCTTCAAACAGACCATCGCAAAAGAAACGCCGCGGTACAAACTGGCAGACACCGTGAAACCGGCTATTCTGCCGCAAGTTTGATCACAGGTTCCATTCTTTGCAGCATCGCATCGCTGAGGTGGCATTTTATGTGATGGTCATTGTCCAAAATTTGATTTTTTGGAATTTCTGTTTCGCATAAATTATCTGCCACATGCACCTTCCAATGGCATCTGGTCTGAAATGGGCATCCGCTGGGTGGATCCATGGCAGAGGGAATATCGCCCTCAAGCACGATGCTCTGCTTTTCAACGCTCGTATCGGCAATTGGAACCGCCGAAAGCAGGGCTTGCGTATAGGGATGATAGGGGGGCGAAAATACTTGCTCTGTGGTCCCAAGCTCAACCACATGCCCCAAATACATCACCATGACCCGATCACTGAGATAGCGAACGATTGACAAATCGTGGCTGATAAACAGCAGCGTCGTTTTCTCGTTGCGCTGGATCTCCATCAAAAGATCCGTAACCGCCGCTTGAACTGAAACATCCAAAGCCGAAACCGGTTCATCGGCAACCACAATCCGCGCGCCGCCCGCAAACGCCCTTGCGATCCCTACGCGCTGCTTTTGACCACCCGAAAGCTGGCGCGGCATCCGCTGCGAAAAAGCCCGGGGCAGTTTCACCAGATCTAAAAGTTCAAGCATACGGTTCGAACGCTCTGTATCGGATGAGCCGTATTTGAAAACCTCAAGCGCGCGCATAATTTGACGGCCAACCGACATAGAAGGGTTCAACGTGTCAAACGGATTTTGGAAAACCATTTGAATATCTGCAACTGTTTGAGTGCTACGATCTTCAATTGCAATTTGCTGAATATCGTTTCCGTCTAATAAAATTTGGCCATCTGTCGCCGTTTCCAGACCCATGAGAACTTTGGCAAAGGTAGACTTGCCGCAACCAGACTCTCCCACAATCGCAAGAGTTTCGCCTTCACGCGCCTCAAATGAGATTGACTCATTCGCTTTGACAACGCGCTTTTCCCCTGCGCTGCCAAAAAGCGCATTGGCGGCAACTTCATAATATTTCTTAAGCTTATCAATTTTGAGGATCACATCCCCAAGCTCTGACTTAGAATTTGCGCTTGAAGCACTGGCAGGTTGCGACCAGTCGATATTTTGAACTCTTTTGCAGCGGCTTAAATGAAGCGCATGGCCTTCGATTGGGACCATATCAATAGCCGAACTATCACAGACCCCCTCTTGGAAATAGTCGCAGCGTGGCCCAAAATTGCACCCTGGCGGCCGTTCATGCGGCAGTGGAAAATTTCCAGGAATAGCCACCAATGGACGGGTTGTTTTATTTGCCCCTGGCAGCGGAATAGATCGAAAAAGGGCCTGCGTATAAGGGTGCTGCATTTTTTCAAAAACATCTTTAATTCTGCCGGTTTCCACCGCTTCACCAGAATACATTACGCAGATGCGGTCACAGGTTTCCAAAACAAGCCCAAGGTTATGCGAGATGAACAGCATGGATGTGCCATATTTTTTGCCCAAATCTTTCACCAGTTTGACAACCGCCGCCTCAACCGTGACATCAAGCGCGGTGGTGGGTTCATCCAAAATAAGCAAAGCCGGTTTTGACATCAGCGCCATAGCGATAACGATCCGCTGCTGCTGGCCGCCAGACAATTGGTGAGGATATGATTTAAGGATGCGCTCAGGGTCGGGCAGCTTAACATCTTTGACAACCTCGAGCGCCCGTTTATAAGCTTCTCGCTCGGACACCCCTTCGTGGATCATCGGCACTTCTGTTAGCTGCTTGGAAATTTTCAGCGCCGGGTTCAATGAGGCCATTGGTTCTTGATAGATCATCGCAAGTTCATTGCCGCGAATATTCCGCAACTCCTCGGCGCTCATCTGAGCAAGATCGCGGCCCTTAAATTTGATCGTACCGCCAACGATTTTGCCATTCACACCAAGGTCCTGCATCACGCCCAATGCAACCGTAGATTTCCCACACCCAGATTCTCCAACCAAACCCACGGCTTCACCAGGTTGAACAGCAACGGAAAAATCCATCACGGCTGGAATTTCGTTTAATCGGGTAAAAAAGGATATGGAAAGCTTATCGATTTCCAAAATCGGACCGTCAAAATCTGTTTTATCCATTTTTCTTTGCCTATTCAGTTGACGCGTTTAAGTGCGCAATTTTTGACGAGTTTTAACTTTCTAATCCTTCAGGCTTTCCTCGCGCAGACCATCGGCCAGCAAATTCAAGCCTAACACAAGGCTCAGCAAGGCAAAGGACGGGACCAAAGCCGCATGGGGATAAATGGAAAGCAATTTTCGACCATCATTGATTGTTGCCCCCCAGTTGGGATCCTCAGGCGACAAACCAAGACCGAAAAAGCCAAGCGTTCCAAGTAAAATAGTGGTGTATCCAATGCGAAGGCAAAAATCTACGATCAGCGGCCCGCGCGCATTTGGAAGTATTTCCCAAAGCATGATATACCACGCACCTTCACCCCGCGTCTGCGCCGCAGCAACGTAATCTCGGGTTTTGATATCCATGGTTAAGCCTCGGATAATCCGAAAAACGGTTGGTGAGTTTACAAAAACCACCGAAACAAAAACGGTCAGCAATCCCGCATCCACGTCAAACAGATCTATCGCGTTAAAGAACTCAATTTTACTGCCCGTTTCATTGATCAACGAAACATATAATAGCCCTAATATGGCCAGTCCCACGCCCAGCAAAGCATTCCGCTTCGCGGGAACTGTGTGATAACGCGAATAGATCAATACAGAGTAAAAAATTAATGGGAACACAAACAAAACAATCGCCATATATTGCGGCAAACCGGTCAGTCTGATTTCCGGAGTGACCAAGAGATAAAACAGCAATATGACTGGAAACGCCAAAATCAAATTTGCGACAAAAGAGATCGATGTGTCGAGCCGCCCCGCATAATAGCCGGCAGGAATACCCAATGTGATTCCAACCATAAAGGCAAATAACGTGGCCAAAGGTGCAATCACAATAACGATCGTAGAACCGGCGATCACGCGGCTGAAAACGTCTCGGGCTAAATGGTCGCCTCCCAATAAAAAATGCTTGTAACTGTCATCTTCGGCGCCCCTTAGGGCAGTGCCGGGAACTTTATTCTTCATACCTGAAAATTGCGCCAATGGATCTTGCGTAATTATCAGATCCATTGCACCTGAGAAAAATCCTGTAAACACCCAGAACATTACAATCGCAAACCCGATCATTCCAATAACCGAGTCAAAAAGCTTTCCATATAGGCCCAGCGATCTTTTATATCGCATAGAGATAACAAAAAGCACCACAAGAGAAATCCAGACCGGCCCAAGCTGGATGATCATGCCCAAAAATATTTCCGTCCACGATAAAGAAGTCATTGCAGGGTCCTTTTCACGTAACGCTTATGCGTGGATTCAAATAAACGTAACCGATGTCAGATATGAGCTGCGTGACAAGAACCACCACGACAGAGACCACCGATACCCCTAAAAGAAGCTCAATATCATTATTCCCGGCAGCCTGCACCAAAACCCAGCCAAAGCCTTTGTAATTAAAAAGTGTTTCAACAATTACAACGCCGTTTAGCAGCCAAGGAAATTGAAGCATAATCACCGTGAACGGCGCAATTAAAGCGTTTCTCAGCGCGTGTTTCAAAACAACATTCGGGAATGAAACGCCTTTTAAACGTGCGGTTCGGATATATTGGGCGGTCATTACTTCGGTCATTGAGGCCCTTGTCATCCGCGCAATGTAGCCCATTCCGTAGATCGCAATCGTTAAAACCGGTAATAAAAAATTCTCAAGATTAGGGTTTTCCATCGCCGAGGTTGCGGTTCCTTTGAACCATTTCAGCCCTACGGCACTGGATGCAAAAATAGATATTAGGATCACGCCTGAGACATATTCAGGGGTCGCTGTGGTCAAAATCGCAACCGTTGACAGCGATCGATCGGTTCGGCTGCCTTCGCGCATGCCGGCCAGAATACCCAGAATAAGCGCACTTGGCACCATAAGCGCCATAACCCAAAACATTAACGTACCGGTCAAAGCAAGCCGAGTGCCAATGATCCCCGAAACGTCATCTTTAAAGCGCGTTGAATATCCCCAATCGCCTTGTAAAATCCCACAATATTTAGGAGCATCACTTAAGGAAATTTCAGAGCTGATGCATCTACCGCGCACTTCTCCATCCGTGCCTTCGATCACATAACCCGGCAAGACACCTAGCCACTGACCATATTTTACAGGCACGGGTAACAAGTACCCACGATTGAGCAAATAAGATTGAACGGCCTCATCGTTCATCCGAAAGTTGCCTTGGGTTTTGGCAAGCTTTTCTAAGTTAGGATATAGGTTTGTTAAGAAAAATACGACAAAAGTTAAACATAAAGCCGTGAATAGCATGACTGCTAGACGCCGCAAAACAAATAGTGCCATTCCTAATCCTGTCCTATCTGATTAAAGTTTTAATCTTTACCGTAAACGTAAAAAGGCCGCACTTCTTCTAAGTGCGGCCTCATAAATTTAAGTTTTACGCTTTAAAGCCCCACTTATAGTGATGTGGGTGGTAAGCGATGTGCTGCTCACATTGAAGGTCAGGTCGATGGCTTCTGTACAAAGCGCGCCAATATGGTTGAATTGTCACACCCTCGTCAGCGATCAGAGCTTGGCATTTTCCTGCAATTTTGCGCCGTTCATCCGCATCGGAAATTGCATTCGCCTCGGCTAAAAGTGCGTCAAACTCTGGGTTATTCCAGGCAAATTCATTCCAGGCCTCTCCAGATCTATAGGCTAAGCCCCACACTTGGGTTGCAAAGGGGCGATGGTTCCAGTTTGTTGAACTGAATGCATATTTTGTCCAATCATTCCAGAAAGTAGAGCCTGGCAAAATTGTTCTTTTCACCTTAAACCCGGCATCCCTAAGCTGCGCCGCAACCGAGTCGGTTGTGTTTTTTCGCCAATCATCATCTATCGATGTGATTTCATGCTCATACTCTTCCATGCCAGCTTCTTTCATCAAAGCCATGGCTTTCTCTGGATCATATGGCAACCTTACGACGCTTGGATCATACTCCGGATGCATAGGCCCAGCGTGGGAATTGTCCGCCGGGGAACCTTTCCCAGCATAGCCCAATTCTAAGCACAATGCATTATCAACAGCCATAGCAATCGCCTGTCTAACGCGTTTATCTGCATAGGGTGTGTTGCCGTCAGCATCTTGGGCGACCTGGTTTGGCCGGATAACGATTGTCGATCCAGTCGCAATAGTAGAGTTTTCCCAGCCTATCCCCGGTACGATGTCGACATATTCTCCTACAGTTTCGTAAAATACATCAACTTCATCGCCTTCCGCCGCGGCAATCCATGCTGACGGGTCAGTTCCATAGTCGATAAATTCAATACGATCCAGCGGCACGGTTCTCCCAACTGAATAGCCCCACCACTCATGCGCTTCGTTTTTCACCAGCGCAGCTTTGACGCCTACCTCATAACCATCTGGCATGAATGGGCCGGTTCCAACTGGATTTGTTCCCATTGTGTCAACAGAAAACGTTGAATGCACAACGGCTGCGGGATAATCAGCCATTCCTGCAATAACAGTGATGTCAGAAGCCACGCATGTCAGTTCAACCGTGTGGCTATCAATCACTTTGATTGCCCCTGCAGCGGCTTTCCCAGTGTCAGGATCAATAAGGGAAGCCATACGGCCAGCCATTGAATTGCCTTCAACTGATTTATCACACCAACCCTCAATATTACGCGCCACATCTTCGGCTGTAAAATCGTCGCCGTTATTCCATTTCACACCTTTGCGAACGTTCAGCGTATATTTTGAAGCGTCCTCATTTGCGCTCCAGCTTTCCAATAGGTTAGGAGTTATTGACCCGTCGTTATTGTACTCAACCAAATATTCCAAATAGCCGCCGGTAAAATGTGCCAATTGCGTCCAGTCAAAAGTACGCGGATCTTTTAACCCAATAACATCCATCTGCATGCGCATTGTTCCGCCCTGCTGCAAATGACCACCCGCCTGAGCAGGCCGCGTTAACCCCCCTAACGCATAGGCAGCAGATGCTGTAAGCCCCAAGGCGGTTGTTCTGGATAGGAACTCACGCCGGCTGAGCTGACCTTTCTGAAACTCTTTCGCATACATTTTCGTTGCGGGATGCACTTTTTCGTAATTATTATTTATTTTTGTCATCTTAAACTCCCTAGACATTTATTCCTGTGATCTGGTTGGACAATTCAACCAAGACCAGCTTTGTATTTCAGACGCTACCTAATTCAACGCCACATTGATATAAAAAACCGACCCTTTGCGGTTGATTGGCGCATTATACAGCCCCCGCGCGCGCTAGATTTGATCCACCAAACCGGAAATCAAACCGTTTTCAACCTCTGCAACAATAGTCATGGCGCGCCAATATCAACGCCCCAGAGCGTTTAAGAGCGCAAATATAATTTTAATCTTAAGCAACACCAACGCGGTTCGACGCCCAGCGCTGTACCATTCGCCTCATAACCCATCCGCTTCATCTAAAGGCTTGGCATTCATAAAACTGCCACCGACCCGCCAGACCATAAAGTAAGAAAGCCGCTTTATTCTTGTGAACCCTGCTGCACAATCGTGGTTGTGGGGAAGGGAATTTCGATCTTTTGTGCATCAAAGTTGTCTTTCACCTGGCGGTTTAGGTCCAGACGCAAAGTCCACAAATCGCTTGAATCGCACCAAATACGCACCACGAAATCAACCGAACTTTGGTTTAGGTTGCTCACTTTAATGACCGGCGCTGGATCTTGGTGAATACGCTTATCGGCAGCGATAACCTGCGCCAACACCTCTTCGACCTGTTTTAAATCGCTGGCATAGGCAACGCCAAAGGTCACATCCAATCGCCGTGTCCCATAGGCAGAAAAATTCGTGATCGGAGCGCCCCAAACTTGGCCATTGGGAACGATGATCTGTAAGTTATCCGGAGTTCCCAATTCGGTGGTGAAAATAGAAATCTCTTTCACCGTACCCGATTGCCCTGAAACCGAAACATAATCGCCCCTCTTAAAGGGCCGAAATACAATCAGCATAATCCCTGCAGCAAAATTAGACAAAGTGCCCTGCAGCGCCAAGCCAACCGCCAAACCCGCCGCCCCCAAAAGCGCTACGATTGACGTGGTCTGAACGCCAAAGCTATTTAAAACAAAAACACTTCCGACAGCAAGAACGACCACTTGTGCAAATTTGCTGAGAAACACAAATAACGTGTCATCAAGTTGCTCATAGCGAAAGCCCAGTTTGGCAATCCAAGATTTCACAAACCGCGAGGCGAATAGCGTGATTACAATCGCTGCAATCGCAGCCGCCAGATTGCTCAAAAACGCCGTTACCGGTTCGGCCATTAAAATTCCGCTTAAGTCCGCTATCTCCGTCATCAACCGCTCCTTTTGACAAGCATATAAGAGCCTTAAATTCCGTTAGAAACAAGCCCAAGTTTGCCGTCAGATCGCTTCTTCAAAGCGCCTTATTTTGTGGCGAGGCTTGCCTTTTCCAGAAAGACCATTGAAAGTTTTGGGCCTTGCCCGCAGGGGTGATATGCGCTTGCTGACACTCTTCCAGAAGCTGGAAATTTACCGAAAACCGCTTTTTGAGAGACTGAATATTATATCGCTGTACGGGCAAACCGGAACATTTAAGCGGCCCATCTTGCGCGAATGTTGCGCAGATGAAATACCCCCCCGGCACAACCGCATCCGCCAGAATACGGGCATAGGCGGCTTGTTCCTCTTCACGCGTTAAAAAATGAAAAACCGCCCGATCATGCCACAGCATAAATTGTTCACGGGCAAACCAAGTGCGGATATCCGCCTCAATGATTTTGAGGCTATCGCCCGCGGGGCCCAGGCGTTTTTTGGTTTTTAAAATCCCTCCAGCGGCAATATCCAACGCGGTGATGTTGCTATATCGGGACGCTATCATCCAATCAATCAGGCAAGAGGCACCGCTGCCTATATCAATAATTGGGTCAGATTTGGCGATGCCCGCGCGCGTGATAAAATCACCACTCAGCGCTGGCGCGGTTTGAAACCAGCTGGTTTGTTCAGCTGGCTTGCTCTGCCACACCTGATCCCAATGGGCTTTTTCCGACATGTGTTTTCACCCTAATACGCTGCGCAAGGGCCAATTGGCCGGCGCTATCCCCTCACGCATTCGTATCCTGAATTGGGTCGGCTGGAAAGCATTTGCAGTTTTACAGCGGCGGGGTTGCGCCGCGCAGCGCATAACAGCCGCATGGACTTGCCGCGTGATAAGCCTGCGGCGGCGGCGTTTAGCAGCTAAGCAATCCGCGCCTTGGCGGATAGTGCCGCGGCAATATACCCCTCAATCGCCTGCCGCTGATCAGGCGAGACCCGCAAACCAAGCTTTGAGCGGCGCCATAGAAAATCATCCGCCCCATGGACCCATTCCTGCGCAATGGCCCAATCCAGTTCACGCTGATAAATGCCGCTGCCAAAATCATTCCCCAGCGCCTCTACCGAGGCCGCCTCGGCAAAAATCTGCTGCGCCTCACTGCCATATTGCCGGATCAAACGGCGAATGGTTGACGCCTGCAGAAATGGCAAAGCCTCTGCCAAATCGCGGCGCAATTGCGCAACACCATCGACCGGGAAATCACCCCCTGGCAAGGCCACACCAGCAGTCCATTTGGCGCTGGTTGAACCAAATTCTGCATCCACCAACTCCAGCGCAGATTCCGCCAAGCGCCGATATGTGGTGATTTTTCCACCAAACACGTTCAGCACGGGCCCACCGGCGCTGCGATCCACCCGCAACACGTAATCACGCGTGGCCGCGGTGGCTGAACTGGCCCCATCGTCATAAAGCGGGCGCACCCCAGCGTAGCGCCAGACCACATCCTTTGCAGTGACCTCTGCAGCAAAATACTGATTGGCGAAATTCAACAAATAGGCTTGTTCTTCTGCAGAGCATTCGGGTTTTTGCCCTGGATCAGAATGATCAGCATCGGTTGTACCAATCAGCGTAAAATCCTCTTCATAGGGGATGGCAAACATAATGCGCCCATCCTTACCTTGAAAAAAGTAGCTTTTCTCGTGGTCGAATAACTTTCGGGTCACGATATGGCTGCCGCGCACCAAACGCACCTTATCGCGGCTGTTCAAGCGCAAGGCGCCGTTTATCACCGTTTCAACCCAAGGCCCGCCCGCATTTACCAGCATTTTAGCGCTTAGGGTTTGCTGCGCCCCATCTTGGCTTTGCAGCTGAACATGCCACAGCCCATCCGCATAATGCGCCGCAACAACTTTGCTGCGCACATTAATCTTTGCGCCGCGCGCCGCCGCATCACGGGCGTTCAGCACCACCAAACGCGCATCCTCCACCCAACAATCCGAATATTCAAACGCCTGTTTCAAAAAGGGTTTCAACGGCGCACCTTCAGGATCTGTTTGCAAATTCAGACGGCTTGTTCCCGGCAGAATTTTTCGTCCCCCCAAAGTGTCATAAAGAAAAAGAGCCAAGCGCAATAACCATGCAGGCCGGCGGCCCTTCATCCATGGCATGATACGCGCCAAAAACCGCGAGACGGGGGTTTCGCTGTCAAAGCGCATCGAGGCGTCATAGGGCAGAATAAACCGCATCGGCCAACTGATATGAGGCATCGCGCGCAGCAAGGTTTCGCGTTCGATCAAGGCCTCGCGCACCAAGCGGAACTCTAAAAACTCAAGATAGCGCAAGCCACCGTGAAACAATTTGGTCGAGGCCGAAGAGGTGGCAGAGGCCAGATCATTCATTTCAGCCAATGCAACGGAATAGCCGCGCCCCGCAGCATCACGGGCGATCCCGCATCCATTGATACCGCCACCAATCACAAAAAGATCCACTGGATTGCGTGTTTCAGACATATGTTTGTTCCTGTGTAATATGCAAAGCGGTTGAGGCCGCGTTAAGGCGCTGAACGAAAGCCTTCGGCGGGGCTGACTCTAAAACGATATGATCCAATTGATCCACATCGCAGATTTTATACGGCGCGGGCACGCCAAATTTCGACCCGTCCGCCACCAGAATTTTACAACGTGCATGGGTTAAGATTGCCCGCGCCACCTCCACTTCATGATGATCAAAGTCTAGGATGGCGCCCTCTTCATCCAAAGCCGAAGCTCCAATAATCGCAAAATCCACTTTGTAATGCGAGATCGCGCGCGCCGCCTCGCTACCGATGATCGCGCCATCGCTCATGCGCACCTCACCACCGATTAAATGCAAGGATTTCAAACCTGATCCGCGAAAAATAGGCACCATATTCACGTTGTTCGACAACACCGTCAAATCGCGGTGCTGGCGCAAGGCTTCTGCCACCAATTCGGTTGTGGTGCCGATATTCAGCGCCACTGAGGCGCCATTGGGGATCAGCTTCGCGGTTGCGCCCGCGATCGCTTGCTTGGCCTTCAAATGCACCATGCGGCGATCTTCATAAGCCATCACCGAAGCTCCGCTGATACGTTTTGCGCCGCCATGCGTACGCAGCGCTAGGCCGGCATGGCACAAGACGCCCAAATCACGCCGCACTGTTTGCGTGGCGATGTTCCAGTCTTTCGCCAACAGCTCAACTTCTACCTCTCCTTGCTGGCGCAAGAGCGATAAGAAAGATTCTTGGCGGGATGTGAAGGCCATACGCAGCGTTTAACTGATCATATGAACATTTTTCAAGCTCAAATGAATAAATATACCGAACTGATACTGATTTGCTTTGGCTAAAAGTCACCAAAGCCGCAGAGCCGCGCCATCAGAACCACACGCGCACGCTGTTTATCGCGCCGCAAAAAAATGTGGCCTCAGCCCCACCAGCCTTCAGCAAGCAAAATAAATAAATAAAAACATTTGATTCCGGTTTTTTAAACGTAAAAGAGGTTCGCCCACCTCTAAACCGCCGGTCGTTGCGCAGCTTTAGGCTGTGCAGGGGCGATGAGCACTCGCCCGCAAAAGAGGCGACTTTTCGAAAAATCTTACCGAAAAAATAGGCGCTGACTAAACTGCGATTATTATGGTGCTGGAAGCGATCAGAAAAGGCTGGTGCGTCTCATCAGGCCAATTCAATCGAACCAGAAAGGCTTTGATCTGTTTTCGCGTTTATTGGCAGCCGCGCAACCCGGCGCTTATTTTGGCGGCGTAGCGGCTGATTTTTGACCGGCTCAGGCTGAACTGGTCTTGGCACGAAGCAACGCGCAGTCATGCCCTGTACGACCCCTATAATCTGGCCTCACCCTTTCTTGGCAATCGCACTGACATTTCCGCGTATATTCAGGCCGCGTTCAATCTTGATTGCCCGCTCAGACGGTCCAACCATCCAAGCACTATGCGGGGCGATACTGCCCATACGCACCGCTCTTTTGAAGATGCGCGGGTTCACGCAGCCGTGGTTTTCACGCAGGACAGCACGTATGCATGCCCGCTTTCAACGGATCAAAGCGCTCTGCAAGGTCAAACCAGCAGCGTTACAAAACATAACGGCTAAGATCGGCACTTTTGGCCAGATCACCCAAATTATCTTCCACAAATTTAGCCGTGACCTCAACGGTCTCACCGGCGCGGTCAGGGGCGGCAAACGACAGCTCTTCAAACACCCGCTCGATCACCGTATAAAGCCGCCGCGCACCAATATTTTCCACCGACAGGTTCACTTGCGCGGCTATTTTTGCCAGCGCGGCGATCCCCTCTTCGGTAAAGTTAACCACAACACCTTCGGCCCCCATCAGCGCGGTATATTGCAGGGTCAACGCATTATCGGTCTCGGTGAGAATACGCACAAAATCTTCTTCGCTGAGCGCGCGCAATTCAACCCGGATGGGCAATCGGCCCTGCAATTCAGGAAGCAGATCCGACGGTTTGGCCACATGAAACGCGCCCGAGGCAATGAACAAGATATGATCGGTATTGACCGGGCCATATTTCGTACTGACCACGGTGCCTTCGATCAAAGGCAGCAAATCGCGTTGTACACCTTCGCGGCTGACATCACCGCCACGCGCATCGCTGCGCGCGCAGACTTTATCAATTTCATCCAAAAACACGATGCCATTTTCTTGCACCGCTTCGATCGCAGCGCGGGTAACACTGTCATCATCTAGCAGTTTATCCGCCTCTTCCCCAACCAAAAGATCATGGCTATCAGACACTTTGATTTTGCGCTTCACCGTGCGTTGACCAAACGCTTTGCCAAACAGATCGCCTATATTCATCATGCCCATCTGGCTGCCGGGCTGACCGGGAATATCCAACATGGGTGTGGGCGTGCTGGTATCGGCAACGTCAAGTTCGATCTCTTGATCATCCAGCTCGCCAGCGCGCAGCTTTTTGCGAAACATTTCGCGCGTGGCAGAACGCGCATCGGATCCGGCAATGGCTTCTATTACCCGATCTTCCGCCGCCTGAGCGGCCTTTGCGCGCACATCATCGCGCATCTGCGCGCGCGTCATCGCGATGGCAGAATCAACCAAATCGCGGATGATTTGCTCGACATCTCGCCCCACATAGCCCACTTCGGTGAACTTGGTTGCTTCAATTTTTATGAAAGGGGCTTTCGCCAGTTTGGCAAGCCGCCGGCTTATTTCGGTTTTACCCACGCCCGTTGGCCCGATCATAAGGATATTTTTAGGATAAACTTCATCGCGCAAGCTGGCATCAAGTTGTTTGCGCCGCCAGCGAGAGCGCAGCGCCACGGCAACGGCGCGCTTCGCATCGCGTTGCCCGATAATATAACGGTCAAGTTCTGAAACAATTTCACGCGGAGTTAAGTCAGTCATTTAATCCTCTGATCGATAAGGGGGAAGTTTAGATTTGCCGGGAAACTCTGGCAAGGCACGCAACACTGCGCCGCGCATTTGCACCCACCAAGTGCCCAATGCCGTAAATAGCACGCCGAGTATAAACACAATCGATACCCCGCCAAATGCCTCTCCCAGCGCTTGGTTTGTGATCCAAACAATCACGGCGATAAAATAGAATAAGCCCGCTGTTAAAAAAGAACGGCGATCAATAATCAACGCAAAAACGGTTACCAATAAAAGTAGACCAGCCATTGAAAGATAACCCGTTGTCCCGCCCAATTTATAAAGGGAGAAAGCTGCCGTATTCACCAAGGCCGGCGCGGCAAGAATATGCAGCCAAAATCCAGTTGCCGAAAATCGACCCAAGCGGTGCGGATCCTGCATGTCAAACCAAAGCCCCAGCGCCATCATTGCAAAGCCAAGACCAAGCGAGGCATAGGCCACCGGTGCACCGATGCCTAAATTGAAAAACATTTCCGGAAAATTTGCGGGCGCAAGGGAGATATCGGTTAGGTCAAGCGCCACGCTATAGCTCAACAGCATCGCGAACAGGCCAAACAAAAACATCGCAAACGGCAGTTTGAAAACTTTAAAATATAAAGCCATGCCCCCCATACCAAGCGCTGCCAGCGCCATAAGAGGCGCTTTTTCAAAGCTTCCAAGCTCGAAAAAACCAATTGAAAACACCGCGCTGCCATTCACCGCGGCGCCCAGCGCCAAAGCGATGCTGGGCAAGCTCATCCGGCGTATCAGCGTGAAATAGCGCGCCAGGCCTAGGCATAAAACCAAACAACAAAAATGCGCAAACATCCAAGATACAGACAGTCCAATCAGTCCCAGCGCACCGCCCCATAGCAGGCTTAACCCCAAAGTGACAAAAATTTCCGAAAAACCTCTAAAAAATTCAAAGGGCTCATCATCGCGCGACAACGCGGCGCGAAACCCAAACTCTGTTTGAAGATGTACCGAAAGACGTACCGCCTGGGCTTCATTTAAAATACCCGCCTGAACGGCTGACCGCAACGTTTCAGGCGGGATAAGGGTCATTCTGAAAGATCCTCGACCGTCAGTTTGCCATTCGTGTAGACGCAGATATCAGCGGCGATCGCCATCGCCTCGCGGGCAATTGTTTCTGCGTCTTTATCGCTATCCATCATGCCACGCGCTGCCGCCAAGGCAAAATTGCCACCCGAGCCGATCGCCGCAATATTATGCTCGGGCTCAAGCACATCACCGGCGCCCGTGATCACAAAAAGCTTTTTGCCATCGGTGACGATCAACATCGCTTCCAGCTTTTGAAGATATTTATCCGTACGCCAATCTTTGGCCAGTTCAACCGAAGCCCGCTCTAGCTGCCCAGGCGCGGCTTCCAGCTTTGCTTCAAGCCGCTCCAAAAGCGTAAACGCATCAGCAGTTGAACCCGCAAAACCTGCGATCACGTCAAAACCGCCGGGGGATAAGCGGCGCACTTTGCGCGCTGTGCCTTTGATCACCGTTTGCCCCAACGAAACCTGACCATCCCCCGCGATCACCACTTTGCCCGATTTTTTAACGCCGATAATCGTGGTGCCATGCCATCCGGGAAAATCACTTTGGCTCATACGCCTCTCCTTTTTTACGCTCTGCGCTATCGGTGATATGCGCTGCATTAACGCGCATGCATAAAGTTCGGGTTTGGTGCGAAAAAGGGCACCAAAGGTGCCCAATTCGACATCACAGCATCTCAGAGAGCTTAAATGCTATCTTCTATCCAGCTTTGCAGTGCGGCTTTCGGTGCAGCGCCAGCGCGGTTCGAAATCACTTCGCCATCTTTGAAAATAAACAACGCCGGAATACCCCGCACCCCCATGGAGGCGGCGGAATTTGGGTTTGTATCCACATCGACTTTGGCGATTTTAATTTTGCCGGCCATTTCAACCGACAGCTCTTCCAGCGCCGGACCGATTTGCTTGCAAGGGCCACACCATTCCGCCCAAAAATCAACCACGACAGGAACGTCAGAGTTTTTTACTTCGCTGTCGAAAGTCTCGTCTGTGACGGCAACTGTAGCCATTTTCGTATCTCCTGAAACCACATTTCTGATAGCGGGAACCTAGGCATCGCGCCCCTAAAGGTCAAGGGATGGCTCGGAAAATACGTTTGCCAAGAGCGCGTCCGGCAAGGGCATCAAACGCGCCTGTTTGGTCCAGAGCAGCGCCGGGATTATCTGATGGTCAGGATAGGTACGGGCGATAACCGCAGCATAAGCGGCCATCTGACGCAAAAGCCCCGATGGCACCTCTGCCGGGCTTTCTGGAACCTGCGCATTTGATTTAAAATCAACCAGCCAAACAGCCGCCTCTTGCACCACCAAACGATCAACAATGCCGTAAACCTGCTTGTTCTCAAGGCCCGCCACTGGGCCTGACAAGGCCACTTCTGCAAGCGCATCAAAACCAAATAAAAATTGCAAATCGGGGGCCTTTAAAACGCCCAGAACTTCCGCTTTAAGCGCCTCAAACGTCTCTGCAGAGGCGGGCAGACCTGCCTGATCCAAAATTTTAGAACACATATCGGGCCAGAGCGCAGGATCAAGACTTGGCAGCACTTCAAGCAATTTGTGAATTTGCAGTCCCCGTAACTTTGCGTCTTCATCCGTCTCCTCAGCATCCGACTGCAGCGATTTCTCACCCCCCAAATCAGAGGGGCTTAACGGCTTTGGTTGGGCCGGGACCGACGGCGCCACCTCATTGAAGAAATCTTCCAAAACGAGGCTCGGCACGCTTTGTTCTTCTTCGACCTCTACGCTGCACGGGCCCCAAACGCCATAGTCAAAACGGCGCCCCATACCCGTTGGAAAACGCTGCGATTGCGCCGCAAGAGCCTCAACCCCAAGGCTGATTTTTTGATACCAAGCCCGTTGGTCCGCCCCCAAATCCCCCGCAGCGGCCACGATCAGCCATTTTTCCGCCCGCGTTATCGCCACGTATAACAAACGGTCGCGCTCTTCCTCTTCCGCACGCAGCTTGCGCTCGCGCAATTCGCGCAATCGCGGCGGCATTTCGGCGCGAGGCACTTTCCAAAACGCGCCATCTGGGGCGACCAATAAATCATCGTGCAACCGCGCGTCACGCTTCGCCGTATCGGGCAAAATAACGATGGGAGATTCCAATCCCTTGGCGCCATGCACCGTCATCACGCGGATTTGATTGCCATCTTGATCGGCTTGGCGTTTGATCTCCAACCCGTCAGATTGCATCCAAACCAAAAACCCTGTCAGGCTGGGAACCTCGCTGCGCTCATAGGCCATCGCCTGCCCTAAAAGCGCGTTCAGCCCATCTTCGGCTTCTTGACCCAAGCGACCCAAAAGCAGCTTGCGGCCCGCGTAATGCGTCAAAACGCGCTCGAGCAATTCATAGGGGCGCAAAAAATCAGCCTGTAGCAACAAATCATTCAACATCGCAATCAAATGCCCATGCTGATCGGTTGCCGCGCGCAAAACCTGCCAGAGAAACTTTCTGCCGCGCCCCTGCGCCAAAGTGAAAAGCGTTTGCTCATCCCAGCCAACCAAGGGCGATTTTAGCACCACAGCCAAGGATAAATCATCTTCCGGCGTGGCCAGAAAAGCCAAGAGCGCCAATAAATCTTTTACCGCCATTTCAGCGCCCAGTTTCAAACGATCCGCGCCCGCGATGGGTAGGTTTTGGGCTTTGCAGGCGCGAATAATTTCTTGAAACAAATCAGAACGGCGCTGGACAAGAATCAGGAAATCCGCGGCGCGCACTGGCCGCATATGATAGCGGCCGGTTTTTCCAATTTCTTCGGGTATCGCCACCTTCTGGGTGATCATATGGTCAATTTCTTCGGCAATATGGCGCGCCAATTGCACCAAATGATTGTCTTGATCCGGTAGGTCAACAGGGCGCTCCCAAGAGCGATCTTTTTGCTTTTCCACCGCCTCAAGCGCGGGCCATAGATCCACCCGCCCCGGCATTTTAGTTTTAAAGGCCAGATGCTGTTCGCCGGCAGCACCCGACACGCCCGGTGCCGGCGCAAATAACTTATCTACCAATGCCAAAATTGCCGAAGACGATCGAAATGAATGCGCCAGGCTGGCGTCAAATAGCGGCGTGTCAGTGGGTTTCAACCGCGCCGCAAAATCTGCTTTCATCCGATCAAACTCAGCCGGGTCTGCGCCCTGAAAGGAATAAATCGATTGCTTTTTATCCCCAACCACAAAAATCGTTCGGCCGCGATTTGACCGTGCGCCTTGGCCGCTGGTGAATTCTTGGGCCAGTTTTTCGATCACCTGCCACTGAATGGGGCTGGTATCCTGCGCCTCATCCACCAAAATATGATCAATGCCACCATCCAAGCGGTACAAAACCCAATCTGCCACAGCTTGATCCGTTAACAACCCGCGCGCCTTTAAAATCAGATCGTCAAAATCCAACCATCCCCGCGCCTGTTTTTCACGCTCGTAAGCCGGCAGAAAAACCGCAGCAAACGCATAGAGCACGGCGGTTTTCTGGGCTGCCATAAGCCCCAGCCGTTGATCACGGGTATCTTCAACGCGCGCCATTAAGGCGTGAAGCGCAGGCAAATGGGGCTGCAACGCGCCGTCTCTCAGCGCTTTGGTTGGAAAGGCGTCAATTTTTGCGGAAAACGGCGTATTTTTTGTTGTACCCTCACCCCAAAGCAACAGCTGTTCCAACAGGCCAAGCGCCTCAAGGCTTGGCGCAGACAATTTGGCGAGCTTTTCGCCATTACGCTGATCGGTGGGAGATCCGGTACTGAGAACACTGACCAGCGTGCCAATCAAACCCCAGGCATCCTGTGTAAATACCCCTGCGCACAGCGCTTCGCCGGTAAGAGTCACGGGAAGATTCAATCGCCCCCAGATCTCTGCTTTGGCGCTGCCCTGCGCAAATAACTGCCGGTGTTTCAAGACAGAGGCGATCAGGTCCATAACATCCGTTTCGTTACAATAAGCGGCCACTGAACCGATTACCGACTGCTGATCCGAGGCGGAAATGTCATCCAGAATGCTGCCCGCCAATAAGCGGCTCGCGCGTTCATCCATCTCATGAAATTGCGGGCTCACACCCGCCTCCAGCGGAAACCGCCGCAGCAGCGCCGCGCAAAAGGAATGAATGGTTTGAATTTTCAAACCACCAGGCGCCTCAATGGCGCGGGCAAACAGGGTTCTGGCTTTGCGCAGCATCGCCGCGTCAAGTTCGGTTTCAAGACCCAATTGCTGCAACTCATCGCGCAGCGCGGCATCGGCGCGCATCGACCATGCCCCAAGCCGCTCAAAAAGCCGGTTTTGCATTTCGCTGGCAGCCGCTTTCGTATAGGTCAGGCATAGGATATGCTCGGGCAATACGCCATTTAACAACAAGCGCGCCACCCGATCGGTTAACACTTTGGTTTTGCCCGAGCCAGCATTGGCCGATAGCCATGTTGATATTTCGGGGCGCGCCGCAGCAAGTTGGCGCGCGCTGGCGGGATCACGCGCGCTCATCTCAATACCTCTTGACGGGCAGGCGCGCTGAGCGACCATTCGCCATAACGCGACAGTTGATCATAGGGTGAATAATCTTCAACGCGAAACAAAGCACGGCGTGCCTGAAACCCTGTCTCTTCGCTTTGATAGCTGGCAATTAAATGTTTGAATTTTTCCCAAGCTTGCGCAAGCGGTTCTTTGTCAAACGGTGCGGCTTGATATTTTTTCGCCGCCCCCAGACCGATAAACGCCGCCTCAGCAACCTCGCCGGGTTGCAGATTTTCAAATCCCCCCTGCTGCGCGATTGCGGCCAGCAAATAAAGCTGCTTGTCAAAAACCTTTTGTTGATCTGGCGTGGGCACCGCGCCGGTTTTATAATCATAGATATAAAGCCCAGCCCCCTGCGAAATATCGATGCGATCCACAATCGCGCTGAGGGTAAATTGCAGCTCGGGCAGCAACACAGCCCCGCGGCCTTCAAGCGCAAGCGGTTGGCCGCGCGCTTGGCGAACCTCTTCTTCGGCGATAACCCAATCTGCCATTGCCCGCAGACGACTGCGCCAGAACGCCTGATGCGATGGCCAAGGCACTTGCGCGCACAGCAAAGCTTCTGAAATTTCAACAAACCGAAGGCGCCGATCCGCCGGCGCGCAATCAGGCCAGGCTTTGATGAACTGCTCCATCAACGCATGATATATCACCCCGCGCAACCGCGCATCCGGGACAGGCTCAATCGGCTCTAAAGGTCGCAAGCCCAAAACATGCTTGGCATAAATCGCATAAGGATCGCGGATCAGCGTTTTGATTTCCGTCACCGAGAGTTTTTGAGGGCGCATCGCTTTTGGCGGCGCCGGCGCCGGGCGCAACGCCACTGGGGCTGGGTGCCATGACTCGAAGCGTTCAACGCGTTTTAGATAGGCATCCCCGCGCGCACGCATCGCCGAAAACGCCTGTACGCCGCCATTTTCAGGCAATCCGTTTAACAAATTGGTCAAGCGGTTTACCCAACGCGCGGGGATTGTTTGAGCCTCATCATTGCGCACTGAGCGGGTCAGCCAAACTTGCCCTGCAGCAATCGCTTGTTGAAAATCATGCGCAGATAGCCCAATCCGACGCTCGGGAAGCAACAATCCCGCCTCATGGCGCAGGCGCCGGTTCAACCAAGGGTCCGGGGGCGGCACTTGCGGCCAAACCCCCTCATTCAACCCCGCCAAAATCAACAAATCTGCGCCCTGAACCCGCGCCTCTAACGTACCCCAGATTAAGATCTTAGGATGCGGAGCATCGCGATCGCGCACTTCATTTTGCGCAAGAACGCCGTTGAACACCCCCGCGTAATCAAACGGCAAAACCGCGCCAGCCGAGGCCGCCGCCGCTTCCAACGCCTTGACCGTTTCGCGGGCTTGGCGCCCGGCCTTTTGCTGCCACAACCCCCCAGCCTCGTCGTCCTCATCGGGGCGCGATCCTCGGCAAATCGCTTCAGCATATGTCAAATGTTGCGACAGCAGATCCGCAAATGGCGCAGAATCCGCCGGCCAATGCGCCGCGCAGATTTCAGACACCCAGCCAGCCCATGACAGCGCCATAGGATTATTCTGTTTTTGCGCCCAGGCATGCAAGCCAGCGCTTTGCGGAAACGGGATCGCTTTGGCGCGCAAATAAAGCTCTAAATCACGGGTCAGCAATAAATGTTCATTTCGCGCGCCCCCGCTATGCGCTAAAGGGTGTTTTAAAAGCGCCAAAAGCGTTGGCGTGCTGACACCCTGCCCCAATATGCCAAGCGCTTGGCGCAACAAACGCCCCGGAGGGCTAAGGTGTAACGGCATGCCCGCGCTGTCATCCGGGATGATGCCCCATTGGCTGAGGGCGGCGCTAACTTGCCGCGTTAGACCCCGATCTGGCGTGATCAAAGCCGCTGTAAGACCTTCTTCCGCTGCTTCGCGCAGCCGCATAGCAATCGCCATGGCCTCAAGGCGCGGGCTAGGCGCTTCCAGCAAGGTCATGGCACTTGTGGCACCCGCAATATCGTGCAAAGCCGGCCCCTCGGACAGCCAGCAATCGGTAACAGGCGCGGGCCGCAACGCCAAAGACACCAAAGCGCCCCGCGCTGGAACCGGCGCTTTCATCCCTGCCCAGCGCGCCACTTGCTGCGGCTGAGCCGCCAATGCCGAAAGCAATTTCACAAAACGGTATTGCGGATGATCTTCGCTGTCCAACGCATGCGCCATGTCAGCCCACGCCGTCAGCGGCATATCAAAATCAAACCCGGGCAAGAGCAAGGCCCCTTGCGGCAGCGCGGCCACAGCTTTCATCAAAGACAGCGTTGTTCCACGCGATCCGGTTGAACCTGCCAGAATGACCGGCGAGGGGATCGGTGCAGTTTGCCAGCAGGCGCTTATCTGTTCGACCATCTGCCGCTGCCGGCTGACCATATCAGGATGCGCGGCCCGCCCTGCAAGATACTCGGCTGCGATGGTTAAAAAAGCATGGGTGCGCTGCCAATGCCCGGATTGATCGCTCACGTTTAACCCTTTTAGGTCTGCAACGCCCACGCCTTCATCCTGCATTTCTTCGATCAGCTGGGCGAGGCTATCGGTTAAATCGAACAGGGCAGAGCGCGCGGCCAGATCGGGCTGCTGAACAAGCAGCTTTTCGACCAACGCCAATAACTCGAAGCGGCTGCTCAAGGCCGGCGGCGCTGCGGGCAGCATAATCTGTGGCGCCAATCCGCTTAAATCATTTAAAACATGCAGTTTAGGGTGCAGAATATTTTCTTTTGCGGCGAACAAATCAGACACTCTACGCGCCAAACGCTGGGTGTTCACGATGATTTGCACGCGCGCCAGATCGGCCGGTGGGGCCATGGCAAACTTTGCGCAAAGCCCATCCACCAAAGCGGCGGCAAAATCAGCACCGGGGGGCAATCCAAAAAGCGTCTGATCTTTAAAATTCACCTAATTTGCCTTTGGCATATTGGAGTGAGACAGCATGTTTTGGGCGCATGCCAGCCCTTCAGGATGGCCAACATCGCACCAGTTGCCCCGATACACCGCGCCATACACGCTCTGGCGCTCTATCATCTGGGCCCATAAAAGATTGAGCGAGAAGGCGCGTTGTTCAATGGCCATCAATCCATCCGTTTTTATGATTTGAACACCAGTGTAAACCAAGTTGCCTCCGCGCTGCAGACAGCCATTCTTTGCCAGCGAAAAATCGCCTGCCCCGCTATGGCCCTGCGCATGGGTCCGCTCAATGCACAGCAGCAGCGCCTCCATCCGCTCTGGCTGCCAGCGCGCGCGCAAAGCGGCAATCGGATTTTCACCCTGCCAGATCGCATCTGAATTTATCGTTACCACGGGGCCCGCTCCCAATTGCGGCAACGCCGCTTTTAATCCGCCCCCCGTCTCAAGAATATCCGGCAGTTCAAGCCGCGTTTGCACGGGCGCGTCGCGCAAATGATCCGCAAGCATCTGATGCTTGTAATGCAGATTAACAAGGATCGTCTGAGCGCCGCTTTCGCGCGCAATATCAACCGCATAATCGATCAACGCCCGCCCTTTTACAGGCACCAAGGGTTTGGGTTTATCTTTTGTCAGCGCCCCCATGCGGCGCCCGAAACCAGCAGCAAAAATCATCACGGGAAAAGGGGTTTTGGCCATCATGTGCATTTAAACCGTCCAATTTAAATTTGCAGGGCTGGGAAATTCTGCATCGATCAAAGCCTTAAGCCCTTGCAAACCCGGAGCGCGTAAATTGCGTTGGATATAGCGCCAGACCCGGGGCATATGCACCAGATAATTTGCTTTGTTTTCTTGCAGGGCCAGCCGCGCGAAAACCCCCAAAATGCGCAGATTGCGTTGCACCCCCAAAACCGCATAAGCGCGCTGAAAGGCCCGCGCTTCTAGGCCCGCCTGCGCCACAAAATACGCGATCAAACCGGCCTCCATATTGGCGGGAATATCGCGGCGCACATCCTGCAAAAGCGACATAAGATCATAGGCGGGGTGGCTTTGAAACGCATCTTGAAAATCCAAAATACCCACGCAGGCCGCACCGCGGCGCGCCGGCAAATAAAGAAGGTTTTCCGCATGGCAATCGCGCAGCGCCAGAACTGGCGCGCTTTGCAGCGCAGCCGCGAGCAAATCGGTAAGCGCAGCAAGCAGGGCGGATTGATCCGCCTCAACGCGTGCTGAGCCTTTATAAAATTCAAAAGCGGGCGTGATCATGACAGCCAAATCCTGTGCATCGGGCTGCGCTAAAAAGGCCGGAGGGTCGCTTGCCTGCACCGCAAGCAGCATATCAACCGCCTTTTGATAAATTGGATAGGCGCTTTGCGCGCCCTTTGCCCAAAATCCCGACAATAAATCATCGCCCAAATCTTCAACAAGCAAAGCCCTCAAATCATGATCCGCGCCATAAATTTGCGGAGCGCTGAGATCCTGCGCAAACAAATGTGACGCAATCCGTTGAAATCGCTTTGTTTCACCCACCGCACTGCGCCGCGCATCCATCAAAATGACCGAGCGTTCATTCTGCGATAAGCGGTAATACTGGCGCTGAGACGCATCCGTTTTCAGCGCTACAATCTGCGCATTATGCCATTTATGCTGCCGCAAAAACGCTTGCAACTCGGCGGATATACCCAGATCATTCATCGCTCAAACCCTGCAACCGTGGCGCCCAAATAGACGCCGAACCCTGCAATTTGAGATGCCGTTCACTGTCGCTTGCACCGCTGGAAAACGCGATATTTAACGGGCCATATTGAGATAGATCCCCCAGCCGATCCGGCCATTCAATCAGAGAAATCGAGGTTTCAAACGCCTCTTCTAACCCCAATTCAACCGCCTCTTGATGCGAGGTTAAGCGATACAGATCTGCGTGCCAAATCTCACCGATTTGCGTGTCATAGGTTTGTACCAGCGTGAACGTTGGTGAGGGCACTTCTTCAGGAATATCTTGTACCGATTGGATCAGGCTGCGCGCAAAAAAACTTTTGCCAGCGCCGATATGCCCCTCAAGCAGAAGGATATCCCCGCATCGCAAGCTTTTGCCAAGCGCGGCGGCGAAGGCTTGCATATGCGCCTCAGAAGGCATGTGAAATTCGGTTGTAAATAAATTCATAAATCTAAGATGACATTGCCAGTTGCGCGAAACAAGACAGATCGTGCAGCCCGTGAAGCCTTGGTTGTGTGCAAGGCAAGCTTTGAAAGGCCGCGCAAGCCCCCAAGGCTTTAAGCGGTGATCGCAAACACTCCGCCAGCGTCAAAATGCTAAATCTTCATAGCGCGGTTTTCGCCCAGCGCAGCGGTGATTTGTTCAACCGCAGCCCTGGGCCACTGAATTTCCACGATCGCGCCGCGCGGCGTTGCTTTGGCTGCCGGTCTTTGCTGAGGATCATATCCATTGGCAAAGCTTAATTCTGCGCCGGTTCTTTCAAGCAATGTTTTGGCGATAAAAACGCCTAGGCCCATCCCTTCATAGCTTTGCCTGTTATCGCGCGCCGCGCCTGTTTTGCGATGCCGCAAAAAAGGATCACCGATGCGCCCAAGCATGTGAACGGGATAGCCCGGCCCATCATCCAAGATCCGCACGGTGATCGTATCGGGACTCCAATAGCTTTCCACCCAGACCTCTGATTTGGCAAAATCAACCGCATTTTGCACCATATTGCGCAAACCGTGAATGATTTCCGGGCGCCGCAAAGCCAGCGGCTGGCCAAGCCCGGCGCCCTCGATCGGTTCAAAAGACATATTGATTTTCACGCCCCGATCCTTATGCGGCTCGGCTGCCTCACGCAGCACTTCGCTTAAGGGCGCGCTGCGCAAATGCAGATCGTCTTTTCCCGCGCGCCCCATCGAGCGTAAAATATCGCGGCACCGATTGGCCTGTTCTCGGATCAAGCTTGCATCTTCTTGCAGTTCCGAGCCATCAGGCAAGGCCTCCATCAATTCTGCACTGGTCAATTTTATCGTCGCCAAAGGCGTGCCCAGCTCATGCGCTGCTGCCGCCACCACACCGCCCAAATCGGTAAGCTTTTGTTCCCGGCTCAACGCCATTTGCGTGGCCAATAAAGCGTTTCCCATCGCGTTCATTTCATTCGTAACGCGGCGCGAATACACGCTTAAGAACACCAACGCGATCACGATTGCGATCCAATTGCCAAAGACAAATAACTCTGGAATGCGCAAAAATGCGCCCGCTTGGGTGCGTAGAGGCAAATGATACACCGCCAAAATTGTAACCAAAACGATCGTGGTGCCACCCAGAATGAAATTTGATCGCAGTTTCAAAATTGAGGCAGAAACCGCAACCGGCGCCAAAAGCAAAATGCTGAACGGATTGTGCAATCCGCCCGTGAGATAAAGCAAAAAGCCCAATTGCAGCAGATCAAACATGGTCATCATCATGTTTTCAAATTCTGACAGACGTTTGTTTTCAGGAAAGCTGACCATGGCCACCAGATTGCCAATGGCCGACACCGCGATCGCAAGAAGGCAAAGACCCAGCTCGAGCTGCAGATTATAAGCCTCTTTGGCAATTAAAATCGCCGTCAACTGGCCCGCAATCGCCACCCAGCGTAGCAGAATTAAGGTGCGCAATCTAATCCAATTGCTGCGGCGTTGATCTGAAAATAAATTGACGTCGTGTTCAGTCATCATCTTCCTGCCGGTTGACGTGGGTTGTTAGGAAACATAGATCCCATAAAGGCCAAGCAATGGCAATTACTCTAAGGAATCCCTTATGCAGAACCGTTTCACAGTGGTGTTGGGCGCCGGGTTTGCCCTGTTACTTTTGTTTTCTTGGCTGGCGGTCTCCACATTGTTCATGCCCCGTTCAAGCGATCGCTTCGCGCAATGCCGCGCCAGCGTGATTGCAGGTGGCAGCGAACAGATTGGGGGTGCGTTCACGCTGGTAAACCAGCACGGGCAGAGCATGTCGCAAGACGATGTCAGCAAAACTCCGGCTCTGCTTTATTTTGGATATACGTTCTGCCCCGATATCTGCCCAATGGATACGATGCGCAATGTTGAAGCCGTGGATCTGCTGGAAACGGCCGGACAAAACGTAACGCCCGTTTTTATCACCATCGATCCTGAGCGAGATACACCCCAAGTCTTGGCAGAATTTGCCGAGGTGATGCATCCAAGACTGATCGCATTGACAGGCAGCGATGCCCAAATCAAAACCGCAAGTAAAGCGTTTCGGACCTATTACAAAGCCCATGACCAAAACGATCCGTATTATTTGGTCGACCATTCAACAATGAGCTATCTGCTGCTTCCCGAGCATGGGTTTGTCGAATTTTTCCGCCGTGATTTACCCGCCGAGCAAGTGGCCGAGAAAATCAGCTGCTTTTTGAACGCAGCTTAACCACTGGTATTATTTGACCAAGGCGGGTGGCCGCATTAGATGTAAGTGAGAGGCAACCGCTCAGGAGGCGACCGCGTGTCAGAACGAACATATCAGGATCTGGGCGAAGACCCTTCGCTTTTGCTGGTTGATGATGATGACCCGTTTCTCAAACGGCTTGCGAAAGCCATGGAAAAACGCGGCTTTGAGGTTGAAACCGCCGGATCAGTGGCCGCTGGGCGTGCAATCGCAACGGCGCGATCTCCAGCATATGCGGTGGTTGATCTGCGGCTGGAAGACGGCAATGGCCTAGATGTTGTGGAAGTGCTGCGCGAAAAACGCCCCGATTGCAGGGTTGTGGTTTTAACCGGATACGGCGCCATAGCCACCGCAGTGGCCGCAGTGAAAATTGGCGCCACCGATTATTTATCCAAACCCGCGGATGCGATTGATATCACCAATGCGTTATTGGCACGGGGGGATGATTTGCCCCCACCGCCGGAAAACCCGATGAGCGCGGATCGCGTACGCTGGGAGCATATCCAACGGGTGTATGAGCTCTGCGACCGCAACGTCTCGGAAACCGCCCGAAGGCTGAATATGCATCGGCGCACCCTTCAGCGTATTTTGGCCAAGCGCAGCCCGCGGTAAAACCACCCCGATTTGGCGTAGCAAAGCAACCTGCGCTGCCTATAATTTCGATATAAGAGTCTGGTATTTGGAAATATAGTCCCGTTTTACCAGATTGGGCGGCCGCAGTTTAACCGTGAAATCTCGCACAAGATCCATTGGCATTTTGCCAAAAAACCGGTTGGCTTCTTGTTGTGAAAATCCGGCAATCTGGGTGGCCTCAAGCCAGGCGCTGCACTTATCGGCCTTTTTAATCTGCGCTTTAATTTTGGCCGGCAGTTTTGCGGGTAGCCCAAAACGGATATGAATAGCGGCGGTCAGGCGCTCGTCCAAAGCTTCATAGCCTGCGCCAACGGCCGCTTTAACCGGCGAAATCATATCCCCTATCACGTATTCCGGTGCATCATGCAACAAGGCTGCGAGCTGCCATTTGGCCTCGATTTTGGGAAAAAGCCGTTTGGATAACTCTACCACCAACAAAGAATGTTCGGCGACAGAATAGGCAAACTCGCCCTGCGTTTGGCCGTTCCAGCGCGCCACAAAGGCCAAGCCATGGGCGATATCTTCAATCTCAATGTCAACTGCCGTAGGGTCAAGCAAGTCCAATCGCCGTCCAGACAGCATTCTTTGCCAAGCGCGTGGTTGTTTCATGGGGTCCTCGAATAATCAGAAATAATATGACATGCGGGCTTTTTGCTAACAAGGGCTGCGCGTCATCTGCCACCGTTTCAAATCCAAAAAGGTCAAAATTGCCGCGTCTAAAGCGCCATGCATAAAAAAAGGCGTTTGTGGTTCCTAGGCCAATTGCCGCAGGTCTCACCGAGAGCCTCTGCACATTCTTGAAGCTTGCAAATGCTTGTGATAGGCGATCCCAAACCTTTAGGAGTTGCCGATGAGCACGGATTATATCGTAAAAGACATTGCGCTGGCAGAGTTTGGCCGCAAAGAGCTGAACATTGCTGAAACCGAAATGCCGGGCCTGATGGCGCTGCGGGCCGAATATGGTGAAAGCAAGCCATTAAGCGGGTCGCGCATCGTCGGCTCTTTGCACATGACCATTCAAACGGCGGTGTTAATCGAAACGCTGGTTGAATTGGGCGCTGATGTGCGCTGGGCCTCTTGCAACATTTTCTCCACCCAGGATCATGCAGCGGCCGCGATCGCAGCCGGGGGCACACCCGTCTTCGCGGTGAAAGGCCAAACGCTGACCGAGCATTGGGATTATCTCGACCGGTCTTTCATGTTTCCAGAGGGCGCGAATATGATCTTGGATGATGGCGGCGATGCCACGCTATACGTCTTACTCGGCGCCCGCGTTGAAGCCGGAGAAACAGACCTGATCGCCGTGCCCACATCAGAAGAAGAAGAAGCGGTCTTTGCACAGATCAAAAAGCGTATGGCCGAAACCCCGGGTTGGTTCACCAAACAACGCGCAATGATCAAAGGCGTATCCGAAGAAACCACAACCGGCGTGCACCGGCTTTATGAATTGGTCAAGCAAGGCCAATTGCCGTTTCCAGCCATCAACGTGAACGATTCGGTCACAAAATCAAAATTCGACAATAAATATGGCTGCAAGGAATCCTTGGTGGATGGGATCCGCCGCGCCACAGATACGATGATGGCGGGCAAGGTCGCCGTTGTGTGTGGATATGGCGATGTTGGAAAAGGCTCAGCCGCCTCATTGGCCGGGGCTGGCGCGCGCGTCAAAGTAACAGAGGTTGATCCGATCTGCGCCTTGCAGGCCGCGATGGATGGGTTCGAAGTGGTTGTTTTGGAAGATGTTGTGAACAGCGCTGATGTGTTTATCACCACCACGGGCAATAAGGACGTGATCCGCATCGAGCATATGCGCGAAATGAAAGATATGGCCATCGTGGGCAATATCGGCCATTTTGACAATGAAATCCAAGTGGCCAATCTGAAAAACCACAAATGGACCAATATCAAAGACCAAGTGGATATGATTGAAATGCCGTCGGGCAGCCGTTTGATTTTACTCTCCGAAGGGCGCTTGTTGAACCTTGGCAATGCGACGGGCCATCCCTCATTCGTGATGTCTGCCTCTTTCACCAACCAAGTATTGGCCCAAATCGAACTTTGGAGCAAAGGCGATAACTATAAGAATGACGTTTATATTCTGCCAAAACATCTGGATGAAAAAGTAGCGCGCCTGCATCTGGAGCGGATCGGCGTGAAACTGACCAGATTGGAAAAAGATCAGGCAGATTATATCGGCGTAACCCCCGAAGGCCCGTTCAAACCAGAACATTACAGATATTAAGCCATCGCTTAAAAATACCGGGTGGACCGGTTAAGAAAAGCGGCCACCCGAAACAAGCCTGCCCCGGCACTTTCTCAAAATTTAAACAAATGCTTTATAGTAAAAGTTTGTGCCAAACGCGCATACCCGCTAGGTTTGTTGCATGTTCGCGTCAGGATGGCCGAACCCGTTTCTGAAACCGACGGTGCTGTGGGAGCGCATTGGGGTGACGGAGGGTTCCGCCCAACGGCGGAGCCCTATTTTTTCAAAAGCCAGACCAGCCCAACACAGCGTGCTGCGGTTTCAATATTTATCGTTTTGCCGGGGTGACACCGCTGATTAACCTGGTGGATTTAAACCAGATATTTCAAGAATAATTCGCCACTCTTCAACGCGCACGGGCTGCACCGATAGCCTTGGATTGCGCACAAGCACCATATCAGCCAGCGCCGGAAGCGCTTTAATCTGATACAATGAAACCGCATTGGGCAAAGCTTGCAAAGCCTTTATCGTTACGCATTGCCATTT
>Ga0209631_10000764_pt1 | contig 42959 bp, 41 predicted proteins | sample COG_08_FD_184752 | JGI IMG/M metagenome (GOLD analysis project Ga0209631, IMG submission 184752) | Pelagic Microbial community sample from North Sea - COGITO 998_met_08 (SPAdes) (version 2) | ecosystem: Environmental > Aquatic > Marine > Neritic zone/Coastal water | place: Helgoland, sampling... | reverse complement strand
CAGGGTTATGGAAGTTAAAAGGACCTTATCAAACTCTCTTGATCAAATGACAGTAAGCCAAACAGTCTTTCTTTCAGAAAGTGAGAAACCCACAAACTGGAGCAGTTATTCAAAAATAGTAATTCACTGACATTCAAACATATAATGGAGATAAAAATGGATAGAGATAAAGCGATAGACTCATTACTAATTGATGACGACAGAGTGAGGGTAACTCGGTTTGACTTTGCAAAGGGTTCTGAAACAGGTTGGCACCGTCATGAGTATGATTACGTTATTACGGCAATAGTTGATTGTCCCATGCTTTTAGAAGAAAGTGATGGATCTCTTCGAGAGGTTCTAGTGCCAGCTGGAACTGCTTATCGAAGATCCAAGGGTATTGAACATAATGTCATTAACAATGGTGATGTGCCTATGTCATTTATTGAAATCGAATTAAAATAAATAGTAAAATTTATCAAAGAGCTTCTTCATACCATTTGACAATTAAAGCGCGCTCTTTTTCTTCCATCCATGATACATTTGCAGGTGGCATAGCGTTACTTCGGCCGGCTTGAAGATATATATCTCGTGCATAACGAGCGATTTGTTTCTCAGTTTCTAACAGTACTTTTTTGGGAGCTGTGTAAACTCCAGAATACACCGGTTCTTGCGCATGACACATTGAGCATCTTGTTGAAATTACATCCTGTACGCCTTTAAAGTCTTCAGAAGACAGAAAGCGTTCAGTATGTTTAGACATTTTGCTGAAACTTTTATCTAAAACCTTTGGAACGGTCGATAACCACATTATTACTAAAAATATAATTATTGTAATAGCCCATGTCCATGTCGGGTTGCTGGATCTAGCGTGCATAGAATTAAAATAGTGTCTGATAGTGACGCCCATTAAAAAAACTAAACTAGCGATTACCCAGTTATATTCAGTACCAAATGCTAAAGGATAATGATTTGACAGCATTAAGAAAATAACTGGTAAAGTTAAATAATTATTATGTGTAGATCTAAGCTTTGCGATCTTCCCATATTTTGGGTCAGGGGTTTTATTATTTATGAGGTCAGCTACCACAATTTTTTGGTTTGGGATGATAACAATAAAAACATTGCAGGACATGATGGTTGCAGTAATAGCTCCAAGATGTAAAAATGCGGCTCTACCTGTGAAAATTTGAGTATAACCCCAAGCAGCTAGAACTAAAATTAAATATAATAAAACCATTAACAGTGTCGGTTTTTGCCCCAACCTTGACTTGCATAATAAATCATAGATTAAATAGGAAATAATTATTGAACCAAGAGAGGTGGTAATAGCAATCCAGGGCTCCACGTCCCATAGGTTTCTATCAATTAAATAGAGATCAGCTCCTGCATAATAGACAATGCACATTAACGCAAAGCCAGATATCCATGTCGCGTAGCTCTCCCATTTAAACCAAGTCAAGTGCTTTGGTAGCTCAGCAGGAGCTACTAAGTATTTCTGTATGTGATAGAATCCACCGCCATGTACTTGCCACTCCTCACCATGCACATCTTTGGGTAAAGCTGAATTTTTTTGTAGACTTAAATCTAAAGCAATGAAATAGAATGAAGATCCAATCCATGCTATAGCTGTGATTACATGAAGCCATCTAGCAGCAAAGCTAAGCCATTCCCAAATTATAGCATATTCATACATAATTTTCTCCACACATTCTTGAACCTTATATAAATTATAAACCTTGCAAAATATATAAAATAAGCCTTCACTATCAAAAATAACTTGAAAATAGTGGAGTGTGCCTTGCCTTATATTGATTCAATCAAAGTTTTTGTTCGGGTGGTTGAGTTGGGGTCTATTACAGCAGCTGGAAGAGATCAACGTTTGACACCAGCAGTGGCTTCTAATCGGATAAAAGAATTAGAACGGAAATTAGGTGTAAGATTGTTTAATCGAACCACAAGAAAACTGGCACTTACAGAAACGGGGAGATTATTTTTTGACCATGCTGAGCGAATAATTGAATCAGTTGAAAGTGCAGAAGCCGCAATAGCAGGTTTTGCTGGTAAGCCTAGGGGCGCTGTCAGGGCTTTAGCGCCTTTAGGTTTGGGTCGGCGAGTAATAGGTCCTTTGATTCCCTCTTTTAATGATATTTATCCAGAAATTGAGATTCACTTACGTTTAACGGATCGGAAAACAGATTTTCTTGAAGAGCGAGCTGATTTGGCGTTTTTTTTGGGTACACCAGAAGATAGTACGATGAAATTAAAAAATATTTTGCAATGTGAACGTGTGTTATGTGCTTCTCCAGAATATTTGAATATGAAAGGCGTGCCAAAGAACCCAACTTGCTTGAAGTCTGGAGGACATAATTGTCTTTTGTTAAGATTTCCAGGAAGTAAAGAATATTATTGGACATTACTAGTTGATGGTTTGCCTCAAAAAGTTTTTGCCAAGGGTTCTTATGATACAGATGATGGTGATTTATTAACGACATGGGCCTTGGCAGGACGTGGAATTGTGAATAGGCCAAAATTTGAGGTAGCAATGCATTTAAAATCTGGATCCTTAGTTAGAGTTTTAGAAGAAACCCCACCACTCTCTTCAACATTTGGATGCCTTTATCCCCATCGAAAGTTGCAAGAACCCAAGGTGAGATTGTTCATGGAATACGTGGCCAAACACTCAAAAAGCCATATTAAAGATCTGCTTAGCAATTAATTTTTCAAAATCTGTTTGATTGTTTTTAATCTTTATGGTGAGGTTGTAAGTATTTTATAATTCTGGGGAGCAAGAATGGACCATCCAAGAAAAACTAAAGTTTTCCAAAATCACCATATAGATAGTGAACGATGGAAAGATTTTATACCTCGGGATAATGATATATGTGTTGCAACAACCTTAAAAGCTGGGACGACCTGGACTCAGGCATTAATTGCGAACCTATTATTTCCAAGACAAAATTTTCCTAAAAAAGTCTCTGAGTTTAGCCCATGGTTGGACAGCACTGATATTCCAATTGAAGAGGTTTTAGAAGAGCTCAATGGACAAAAGCATCGACGATTAATTAAAACTCATTTACCTTTAGATGCATTGCGCTTTTTACCAGAGCTCAAATACATCTATGTGAGCCGTGATGGTCGAGATGTTGCTTTATCTCTGTGGAACCATCATGTAAATTATACTCCAGAAGTTTATGGTCTTGTAAATTCGCCTGATTTGATAGGTGCTGAGTTTCCCCAACCTCCGCAGGACTTTCATACTTATTGGAGGGATTGGTGCACAAAAGGTTGGTTTGAATGGGAAAATGATGGTTATCCTTTTTGGTCACACCTGCAGGGTGTTCAATCGTGGTGGGATTACCGCCACCTACCTAATATTTTATTCATGCATTATGCTGACATGAAAAGAGATATCCAGGGAGCTATATCTAAAATAGCTAACTTCCTAGATATGGATGTAGACACGTCTCAAATTCAAAATGTTGAAAAAAAGATATCTATAAATGCGATGCGAGCGGCTGCAGAGACCTATGTTCCTGATGGTGGGTCATCTTGGAAGGGGGGGGCTAAGACTTTTATTAATAAAGGAATGAATGGGCGTTGGAAAGATATATTGTCAGATGAAGAGTTAGCTCTTTACGATGTTGCTTGTGAGAAAGAATTGAGTCCAGAGTGTAGGTATTGGTTAGAGAATGGTGGAGAAATATCCTTAAGCTAAAATTTTATTGTCTTATGTTTTCTTTAACATTATGTATTTTTTTACCGTCTCTTGAAGTTATAACAGGATTAACTCTCAGGTCGGAACCCTTCCATATAGCAATCGCAAGTAATGGCCCATTTGTCATTTTTGTCCAATGTTTTTCATTAGATTTGTTTATAACGATATCTCCTACACTATAGATATTCTGACCCATACTTTCGGACCAAAAAAGAGCAGAGCCAGAGATTGGAATATAAGCCTCTTCTGCTAGATGCCAATGTAGCTGATAATCCAGACCATCCCCCCAATAGCCTAACATAATTCTAAGATTATCTGTAACAAATGGTCCATTTGCACTAATTATGTCAAACCAACCATAACGCATAAGAAAATCAGCTCCTACTTGTTCTTTTGTATAAGTGGTGTTCCAACACAAGTCGTCATTTGCGTTTATAACAGCTTTTATTAACTGGTTTGAGAGAGCATTTGATTGGAGAAGGTTTTTATTAATTAGCTTCTTAACTGGTTTTGATTTTGGTTTAACCGATTTGAATTCAAACTTGTTTGGTAGTGGGTCGCAGAATTCTTTTATATCTTTTCTTGAATTAAGAAAATTTAATAGGCTATCAAGAAGCAAAGATAAGTTTTTTGATGCTTTCATTACTAATTTATCACATGTCTTAAAAATTAGATCAAACTTTGGGTTTACAGTAAGTTGGCATTGTACCAAGAAAAGTACCAGTTAATTTTTGTAATTTTAAATAAGTTGCATTTGGATCATACCTTGGACATCTGCCACAAAGTTTTGATTTGATCAAAAAAGCCCCTATATCTCCTAATTCATTTGTAGCACACTTTCCAATAGTACGATCGTAGCTCATAGTATCAGTTAAAAAACAGCTTGCTTTTTTGAGTATAGCTTTTTCAATTAGAGTTGATTTAGCTTTATTTCCCAATGAGCTTCCTATCTCATCACAAGTTATTCCACTCAACCGAATGGGTGTTTTGTCAACTTCAATTGTGTCTCCATCTCGAATTTTAGTTATGGTACCAAAAAAATTGTATTCCATGTTTTGTTGCGCTGAAAGTTGATTTTTATTTTGTATTTTCATATCTTGTTCGGTTGGGAAAATCCGTAAACCTAATCCAACTAAAATGAAGAGCATTATCATAATAGGTACATATTTTGAATTTGTGAGCTTCAAATTTGACTTTCTTTTTTAGTTTAATTGCTCCTTAAGCGAAGTGCTTACTATCAGACCTAAAAGGGCGGAGAAAAAAATTGTGGAAAATGCTAATCGATAATCTGTTTCATTAAAGATTCTGGCGCCGTCATATAATCTACCATCCCACCTAAAATCTAAAATTGACCCAACAAATGGTTGTAGTATAGCTCCAGAAGCAACTGTCATTGAATTAACAATTCCAATTGCAGAACCTTGCGCATTTGTAGGAATAACTTCTTTCACTAGTGCAAAAGCGCTAACCATGACAGAACCAGATGCACCAATTAAGGTAAATAATGTCAGCGTAACGTAAATGTTTGTACTTGGGATAAGAACGATCAAACCAAGACAAATGGTTAAAGTTGCTGATCCAGCAACTAATATTGGTTTTCGTCGCCCAAGAAAATCAGAAAGCCACCCAAAACTAGGAGCGGAAAATGCCCAACCAATAAGCATAAATGAAGTTAAAAATGCTGCTTCTGATCTCCCAAGATCATAAGCACTCATCAAGTAAGGTGTTCCCCATAATCCACCAAGTGTTAGCATTGGAGCACTCATAGTTGCAGCAACTAGCGCTATCCTCCACATTTGTGTCGACTTTGAGGCTATGAGCAGACACCTGAGCATCTGTTTCCAAGGATCATGTATTTTTTCAGGGGTGATATTTTCTGGTCTATTTCGCACAATAATTAAGACCAGAAGTCCTAAAATTATTCCAAATATACTGAGGAACCACATGCTTGATCTCCAGCCATAATTTGAAACAAATAATGCTAATGGTGCTTGACCCAATATGGCTCCTGTCATCGCAATTAACATTGTGAGACCAGAAATGAGTGCAAACCGATTTAAAGGAAACCATTTGCTGGCTAAAGTTAAGGCAGCTAAGAAACCAACGCTGCAACCGATACCAATTAGAAACCTACCGAAGTACGCCATCTCAATATTATAGGCAAATCCGAATAGTAGAGATCCTAACGCAGATAAAAATAGCGCTGAGCTTAATAGATAGCGAGTTCCAAGTACATCAAGCAAGGCTCCTAAAGGAATTTGCAAAAGAAAATATGGATAAAAATATAAAGCAGACAATGTGCCCACCATAGTACCACTAATGGCAAAATCACGCATAAGATCATGTACCATAACCCCGGGTGCCACACGGTGAAAAAAAGCGTAGCCAAATGCAATGGCTGCTAGGGACCAAATCAACCAAGCTCTTTTACCACCAAGAATGGCCTCTTTTTCAACGCTAGTGTTGTTTATCAATTTTTGACTCATTGGAAAAATCAATTATCACTTATAGAAAGCTTTATTTCAATTTAAAGCAAGTGGCTCAAAACAAAGAAAAGTATCTGAATATGTTATTTTAAAATTTTGCAGAACGTTGTGATTTTCCCTTCTTGTTAATAGTTCCGGCACGTCCTGCTGTAGATCGTCCTCTTTCCATATGTGATTTTTCAATTTCTGCTTGTATGGCTGACTGCCTTGCAAGTGGATCATTAGAAATAGTTAGCTCTACTGTTTCTAATCTGCGAAGTTCGTCTCTAATTCTGGCGGCTTCCTCAAATTCTAGGTTTTCTGCAGCTTTGAACATGTCTAACTTTAGACTGTCCAAATGTTTGGCTAAGTTTGCTCCAACCAATGGTTTATCAACCTTTGCCGTGATTCTGGAAATATCAGTATCACCCTTATAGAGCCCTTCAAGGACATCTTGCACATTTTTCTTAACAGTTTCAGGCGTTATTTTATTGTCCAGATTATACTGATGCTGTTTTTCTCTTCTTCGATTTGTTTCATTTAACGCTCGTTCCATAGAGCCTGTAGTTCTATCTGCGTACATGATTACTCTGCCTTCAGAATTTCTTGCCGCTCGGCCAATCGTTTGAACTAAAGAAGTTTCTGATCTTAGAAATCCTTCTTTATCTGCATCTAAAATTGCCACTAAACCACATTCTGGTATATCTAACCCTTCACGTAGTAAGTTTATTCCTATTAACACATCAAAAGCACCTAACCTTAAGTCTCTTAGAATTTCTATCCTTTCTAGGGTATCAATATCTGAATGCATGTAGCGCACTTTTATTCCTTGCTCATGCATATACTCAGTAAGGTCTTCAGCCATTCTTTTGGTTAAAGTTGTGACTAAAGTTCTAAAACCTTGAATGCTTACCTTTTTCACTTCTTCAAGCAAATCGTCAACTTGCATTTCGACTGGTCTAATTTCTACAGGGGGATCTAATAGCCCAGTAGGGCGAATAACTTGCTCGGCAAATACACCAGCAGTTTGTTCCATTTCCCAGTTTGAAGGTGTTGCCGAAACACAAATGGTCTGAGGGCGCATTGCATCCCACTCTTCAAACTTTAATGGCCTATTATCCATGCATGATGGCAATCGAAAACCATGTTCTGAGAGATTGAATTTACGTCTATAATCGCCTTTGTACATCCCGTTTATTTGAGGAATTGACACATGACTTTCATCTGCAAACACTAATGCATTGTCAGGTATATATTCAAACAATGTTGGGGGCGGTTCTCCTGGTGCCCTCCCTGTCAGGTAACGAGAATAGTTTTCGATTCCAGAACATGATCCTGTCGCTTCGAGCATTTCCAAATCAAAATTACATCGTTGCTCCAACCTTTGCGCCTCTAATAATTTCCCTTCTTTTTCGAGTGCTTTTAATCTAACTATCAATTCTTTTCGAATACTCTTGATAGCTTGCTGTTGGGTAGGGCGGGGGATCACGTAATGTGAATTTGCATAAATTCTAATCTTTTCAAGTAAAGATGTTTTCGCCCCGGTTAGTGTATCAAATTCTGTAATTGTTTCGAGTTCTTCACCAAAAAAAGATAAACGCCATCCTCTATCCTCCAAATGGGCTGGCCATATTTCCAAACTATCTCCTCGTACTCTGAAGGTTCCTCTAGAAAATGAATTATCATTTCTTTTATATTGTTGTGCTATGAGATCGCTCATTATTTGCCGCTGCTCATAGTTATTATTTGCTTCAAGCTCTTGGATCATAGTTCCATATGTTTCAACAGAACCAATACCATATATGCAACTTACCGAAGCAACTATTATAACATCATCACGTTCCAGTAATGAACGTGTTGCTGAATGACGCATTCGGTCGATTTGCTCATTAATTGTACTTTCTTTTTCGATATAGGTATCCGTACGAGCAACATAGGCTTCAGGTTGATAATAGTCATAGAAACTTACGAAATATTCAACTGAATTATTAGGAAAATAACTTTTAAACTCACCGTAAAGTTGTGCTGCAAGTGTTTTGTTTGGTGCCAAAATAATTGCTGGACGTTGAGTCTCTTCAATTACTTTTGCCATTGTAAAGGTTTTGCCGGTTCCTGTTGCGCCAAGAAGTACTTGGGTTTGCTCTCCTGCCGTTATACCAGTACAAAGTTCTGAAATAGCTTTCGGTTGATCTCCCGCTGGATTAAAGGGAGTTTCCATTATAAACTTCTTCCCACCCTCTAATTTTGATGGCTCTTTGCTATACTTAGACATTGATATATTTTTTGAACTTTGCATAAGATTGCCTTCTCAGTCTTTGTAGAGATGTAAGTAATATAAATATTTTTCAAGTAAATACTTCTATATTTTGTTTCTGTCACAAAGTTTATGAGTATTTTAAGATATAAATGTTAAATAGGTTCTTGAAAAATTAGTTTAATTTTATAATAGATACTTAAATTATTTAAAAAGGCACTTTCATGTCAGCAAAAATTTATCAGCCAGCACGAAACGCAATGCAATCTGGACAAGCGAAAACAAAAACTTGGGTTTTGGAATTTATACCTTCTGAGGCAAGAGCGATAGATCCACTAATGGGGTGGACGTCCTCAGGAGATATGAATTCTCAAGTAAAATTAACCTTTGATTCGAAAGAGTCAGCTTTAGAATATGCGCAAGCGCATGGAATAGATGCCATCATATCACTACCCCAAAAAAGAAAACATAATATTCGAACTGGCGGTTATGGAGAGAACTTTGCGACAAAAAGACGAACAGTTTGGACACACTAATACTGCTAATATTAAAGTGGTGATCGCATCAGGATTCGAACCTGAGACCCTCTGCTTAGAAGGCAGATGCTCTATCCAGCTGAGCTATGCGACCACAATACTTTAACTTACCATCGTTGCATATAATTTTATGCTTTAGATGCATTCAACTACCGAGTTCCCTAACATTAGGAATGTTACCTGTAAAGTAAAAGAAACTACTGTTTATAAAGTTATTTATACAGTTTGATTTAAACAACTAAATCTATTTTAATACCTTCGCCATCACCAAAAATATTCTTATATCTATTTACTTCTTCTTTTGAGCCCATAGCTTTATTAGGATTGTCTGATAGTTTCACTGTTGCTTTCCCATTCGCAGCTATTGCTTTACATACTAATGAAAAAGGGTCCAAAGCTTTATCTGGTACAAGTCCTCTGAAATCATTTGTCATTAATGTACCCCAACCAAAAGCTACTTTAGTTTGATTTTTAAATGCATTATTTAATTCTTTTATTTTAGGTACATCTAAGCCATCAGAAAAAATAAGTAATTTTTCTTTCGGATCCTCACCTCTTGATTTCCACCAATCAATTGCGAATTTAGCGTTTTTCACGGGGTCACCAGAATCTACCCTTATTCCAGTCCACTTGCTCATCCAAGAGGGTGCATTTTCTAAAAACTTATTACTTCCAAATGTGTCTGGCAAAAGAATTAAAAGGTTTCCATCGTGTTCCTCTTGCCAATCTTGAAAGACTTTATAAGGAGCTTTGGCAAGCTCTGAATTATTTTGTGCAAGCGCAGCATAAACCATCGGAAGTTCATGAGCATTAGTACCAATAGCTTCAACTTCACGCCTCATTGCTATTAGACAATTAGAAGTACCTGTGAATTTTGACCCAAGGCCTTCCTGCATAGCTTGCACACACCAATCCTGCCATAGAAATGAATGGCGTCTTCTAGTGCCAAAGTCAGCTATTGATAATTTATCAAGTTTTTTTAAGTCTTTAATTTTCGCCCAAAGTTTTGTCATCGCTTGAGCGTATAATACTTGCAGCTCAAATTTTCCCATATCACGAAGTACGGCTCGACTGCGTAACTCCATAATGATTGATAAAGCTGGAATTTCCCAAAACATCACTTCGGGCCAGCTGCCTTCAAATGAAAGTTTATATTGATCGCCAATGCGCTCTAAATGGTAGGGAGGTAGTTTTAAATTCTCAAACCATTCCATAAAATCAGATCTGAACATCTGTCTTTTTCCATAAAATGTGTTACCTCGCAGCCAAGTGCTTTCCCCTCGAGTTAATCTTAAAGTCCGAACATGGTCTAATTGCTCTCTGAGTCTACCCTCATCGATTAACTTAGCTAAAGGAATATGGTTAGACCTATTTATAAGGCTAAAGGTTACCTTAGTATTTGGTTTATTTTTAAATACTGATTGGCACATTAATAATTTATAAAAATCGGTATCGAGTAAAGACCTTATTATTGGATCGATCTTCCATTTCCTATTATGAACCCTTGTAGCTATATCAACCATAGCAGCCCTCCGGAAGGTTAGAGCGCTTTAATAAACTAAAATTTCTGGTTCGAAAAGCCTTGTGATGAATCATCATATTAGTTCAGTTCATATCGGGAATTTGTTAATGAAGAAATTCATCCTGGTGATAGCCTTGAATATACAACAGGGATGTCAAGTCACAATGATTTATTATGATATCAGCCTCAGCTTGAACAATATTTTTAGCATGCAGTGCAACTCCTAAACCGGCTAATCTTAGCATCCCAATATCATTTGCCCCATCACCAACTGAGATCGTATCAGATAAAGAAAGGTTGAGACGATTTATTAACGATTTTAATACTGTTACTTTGGCGTCCTTGCCTAAAATTGGAAGTTTTACATTTCCAGTTAATTGGCAATTTTTAATTTCCAACTGATTTGCTACATTTTCATGAAAACCAAGATCTTTGGCTATTTTAGAAGTAAAATGTGTAAATCCTCCTGAAACTAAGGCGGTATAGCTTTCATTTTTTTTCATTGTTGAAATTAATGTTTTAGCACCAGCGGCCAAATGAATTCGATTTTTAAGAACTTGGTCAATAGTCTTTTCTGGAATGCCTTTTAAGTATTTAACTCGTTCGAGCAGAGCAGCTTCAAAATGCAAATCTCCTTCCATTGCTTTTCTAGTTATCTTTTTAATTTCTTCTCCATAGCCTGCTTCATCAGCCAGTTCGTCCAAACATTCTTGATTGATGATAGTACTATCCATATCAGCGACTAAGAGTTTTTTCTTTCTCATGTGGTTTTGTTGAAAAACAATATCAATTTTGAGCTTTTGTAATTCCATCCAGATTTTTTTAATATTTCGTGGACGAGTTTTAACGTAAATTTCAGCAGCAACACCGTCTCCTAACCATGTTATAGAATCTCCTTTTAGGGCCTCTATATATGGTGTTATCAGGGCTTCATCTAATTTTGGGAGCAGGGGATTACAAAGAAAAGTGATGGCATACATTTTGGATTTTTCCAGATTATTTAAAAACTGCTCCTATTTAATATTTTTCTTGCATTTAGTAAAAACAATTCTTAAACGCGGAAGTGGGACACCCTTCCCCAACGAAGGGCACATATCTGTAAGGATAATAAATGACAATAGTAACTAAACCGGACATTCGTCCGTTAGACCCGCGTTTTTCGTCTGGTCCTTGTGCAAAACCACCTTCATGGAACCTGAGTAGCTTATCGGATGCATTCTTAGGAAGATCGCATCGAGCAAAGCTTGGTAAAGAAAAATTAGTCCAAGCAATTGAAGAAACTCGAGAGCTATTGAGGATTCCGTCAGACTTTAAAATAGCGATTGTGCCTGCATCGGATACAGGAGCTGTTGAAATGGCACTATGGTCACTACTTGGTGCAAGACCTGTTACAATGGTGGTTTGGGAGAGCTTTGGCAAAGGATGGGCGACAGATGTTTCATCACAGCTTCAGCTTAAACCAACTATAATTGAAGCAAATTATGGTCAATTACCTGTTATGGAGCATATCAATTTTGATGATGACGTAGTATTCACTTGGAATGGCACGACTTCTGGGGTTAAAGTGCCCAATTCAGATTTTATCCCTTTAAATAGAGAAGGATTGACAATTTGTGATGCGACATCTGCGGCGTTTGCTGTTGATCTGCCTTGGTCAAAGCTCGATGCAACAACGTTTAGTTGGCAGAAAGTTTTAGGTGGTGAGGCAGCGCATGGCATGCTGGTTTTAAGTCCAAAAGCTGTAAAAAGATTAGAAACTTATAAACCCCCATGGCCATTACCTAAGTTATTTAGATTGACAAAAAATAATAAACTTAATGAAGATATTTTTCTGGGAGCAACAATTAATACCCCATCGATGCTAGCTGTAGAAGATTATCTTTTTTCTTTAAAATGGGTTCGTTCAATTGGTGGCTTAGATGGCATGATTTCCAGGTGCAATTTGAATGCTGGAGTTATCTTTGATTTTATCGAAGAAAGCAGCTGGCTGAAAAATCTTGCGGAAAGCTTAGACACGAGATCAAATACTTCAGTCTGTTTGGTATTTGATGACAGCAGAATTGAAAATGAAAAACAGTTCGCTAAAAATTTGTGTGCAAGGCTCGAAAAAGAGGGAGTAGCATTTGATATTGGTTCATATCGAGACGCTCCTGCAGGATTACGAATATGGTGTGGAGGTACAGTTGAGCTTGATAGTTTAAGATCTCTAGTGATTTGGATTAAGTGGGCATTTGAGATGGAGATAAGCTCGTTAGAAAATAATTCTGAAAAGTAGTATTAATAGCTCAAGATTAGAAAATCATGAAAAAATTAAATTAGATGTAAAGAAAGAGTATAAAATGGCTCCAAGAGTATTAGTATCAGATAAATTGAGTCCAGCAGCGATTAAAATTTTTAAAGATAGAGGAATAGATGTTGATTTTGAGCCTGATCTTGGCAAGGACAAAAAAGCTCTTGCTGCTCGAATTGGTGATTATGATGGCTTGGCTATTCGTTCGGCAACAAAGGTAACACCAAATATCTTAAAGCAGGCAAGAAAATTAAAGGTGATCGGCCGCGCAGGTATTGGGGTAGACAATATTGATAGGGCAGAGGCCTCGAAAAAGGGTATTATTGTGATGAACACACCTTTTGGCAATATGATTACCACGGCTGAACATGCTATTGCGATGATGTTTTCTGTAGCTCGTCAGATCCCAGAAGCGAATGCATCAACCCAGGCGGGCAAGTGGGAAAAGTCAAAATTTATGGGGGTTGAGCTTACTAATAAGATAGTCGGTGTTATTGGCGCTGGAAATATTGGGGGTGTTTTCTGTGATCGGGCACGAGCGCTAAAAATGAAAGTTTTAGCTTATGATCCTTTTTTAAGTGAAGAGAAAGCTAAAAACTTAAGTGTTGAGAAAGTTGAGTTGGATCAATTATTACATCAGTCAGATTTCATAACTTTACACGTACCATTAACAGATCAAACTCGAAATATCTTGAGTGCAGAAAATATTGGAAAATTAAAAACTGGGGTTCGTATTATAAACTGCGCTAGAGGAGGCCTTGTTGATGAGCAAGCACTAGCAATAGCTATAAAAGAGGGAAGAGTGGCGGGAGCTGCATTTGATGTTTTTTCTGAAGAGCCAGCTATTAATAGTCCATTATTTAATTTACCAAATGTTGTTTGTACTCCACATTTGGGAGCTGCTACTACCGAAGCTCAGGAAAATGTTGCTATCCAAGTAGCTGAGCAGTTAAGTGATTATTTACTAACAGGAGCTGTTACAAACGCTTTAAATATGCCTTCAATAACAGCCGAGGAGGCCAAGATTATGAATCCTTGGTTGCTTCTAGCTACCCATCTTGGAAAATTTGTTGGTCAGCTTACTCAAGAGCCAATAAAGGCAATAAATATTTTATACGATGGCGTAGTTTCATCAATGAACCTTGATGCGTTAAATTGTGCAGCAATTTCTGGAATAATGAGTATTTCAAACCCAGATGTTAACATGGTTTCTGCACCTATCGTAGCAAAAGATAGAGGCGTTAAAATTTCAACAACTACACAAGATAAAAGTGGTGTTTTTGAAGCTTATATTAAAGTAACCATAGTAACAGCATCTAGAGAACGGTCAGTTGCCGGCACAGTTTTTAGCGATAATAAGCCTAGATTCATTCAAATCAAAGGCATTAATATCGATGCTGAGGTGGGTCAACATATGCTATACACAACCAACGTAGACACCCCAGGCATTATAGGGATTTTGGGTAAAACTCTTTCTGATAATGGTGTTAACATTGCCAATTTTACTTTAGGCCGTTCGGAAGTTGGTGGTGAGGCAATTGCTTTGCTGTATTTAGACGCGCCACTTGATGACACAGTACAAGGTAAGCTTTTAAAAACAGGTGTATTTAATCAAGTTAGTGTTTTAGAATTTGATACATTCACCTAGAAAATAAATATTCACTACTCAGGCAACCAATTTTTCTGCATTTTTCAAGTCAACAGAAACTAATTGGCTCACTCCTGGCTCTGCCATTGTAACGCCAAAAAGCCGATCCATGCGAGCCATTGTGACGGCATGATGAGTAATTATTAAAAATCTAGTATCAGTTCTTTTGGTCATTTCATCTAAAAGATCGCAGAACCTCGTTACATTAGCATCATCTAATGGCGCATCGACTTCATCGAGAACACAAATCGGTGACGGGTTTGCTAAGAAAACTGCAAATATTAAAGATAATGCCGTTAGAGTTTGCTCCCCTCCTGAGAGCAGAGATAAAGTACTTAATTTTTTTCCTGGTGGTTGACACATAATCTCTAATCCTGCTTCAAGTGGATCATCGCTTTCCACCAGCATCAAACTAGCTTCACCGCCACCAAAAAGATGTTTAAATAGCACTCCGAAGTTCTTATTAACTTCATCAAATGCTGAAAGTAGTCGCTCTCGACCTTCTGAGTTTAAGCTTGAGATTCCATCCCTAAGTTTACCTATTGCTTCTTTGAGGTCTGAGCTTTCACTGTCTAAAGTTTCAAATTCTTTCTTCACCTCATTTGAATCTTCTTCTGCTCGAAGATTAACTGCACCTAATGCATCTCTCTGCCTTTTTAATCTTTGAACATCATTATCTACTTTTTCCGCCTCTGGTAAATTTCTTGGATCAATGTTTAATTTTTCTAGTAGATCTTGTGGAGTTGAATCTAATTCTTCTGTAATTCTCGAATATGCAGCGTCCAAAGTGGTTTGTGCTCCTTCTGAAATTGCCTCGGCACGAGCTCGTGCTTCTCTAGCATTTGAAGCAAAGCGTTCAGACTTTCTCTCTGTAACTTCAATTTCACGCAGTTCAGTTTCACTATTAGTTAAAATATTAGTTGCTTCTTCACACTTTTTTTCTGCAATTCCCATTTCTTTCAGAAGTAATTCACTTTTGTGGCGGATATCTTCTGGAGCGTTTTTAGCATTTTTTAGTTCCGCCTCACATTCTTTCTTCCTAATTATTAAATCGTTTATGCGCTCTTCAGCTGTTATCAATCTTTGTCGCCAATTGTTGAGCTCTTGCGTGATTTCAATAATTCTCCGATTTCGATTTTCTCCCTCTCGTCTTATCTCATCGTGACTTGATCTTTCAGCGATCATGCTGATTCTTGCTGTTTCGACTAAGATTTTCAAATCTTCTAATTCGGATCTTGCTAATTCTAAGTCCTCTAATTTTTTAAAAGATTTTTCGGCATCTTGTATGTCATTTTTGTTACTTGAGGCAGCCTCTTGAAAACGTGATAGAGCTAATTTCCAGTTTTCTAACTTTCCAATAGCTATATCACGGTCAGACTCACTTCTTGATAAACTTCTGTTATTTTCAGTTAAGTCGTTGTCTGCTTTTCGTCTATTTTCACGTGCGGTTCTGTCGACTTCTGTTGCTATGTTTAATTCACTGTGAAGTAATTCGTGGGCCCTTTTGGAACCTTCTGCTAGTGCGTTTGACTCATCTAAATCTTGTTTCAACACAGCAAGTCTATTAATCTGTTTTAGTTTCAACGCTGCAGATCCTGGTGCATCTTCTGAGCGCGCGGAATAGCCATCCCAACGCCATAAATCCCCCTCTTTGGAAACTAACCTCTGCCCTGGTTCTAATAAAGTTTGTAATTTATGACCTTGAGCTTGGTCAACTAATCCAATTTGTGATATTCGTCTAGCGAGGACTTCTGGAACATTAACAAATTCATTTAGAGATTTAACTCCTTTTGGCAAAGATATTCCTGTTTTATATGTTGGTAGTAAAAACCATCCACTTAAACCAGAATCTCTAACTTCTGGTAAACTCAAATCATCTGCTAATGCTGCGCCAAGTGCAGTTTCATATCCCTCAGTTACATCAATTTTATCTAAGAGACGCTCATTTTCATTTGTGTCTCTTTCAAGCATTTTTTCAAGAGTTGTAACTTCTGCTCTTAAGGTGCTTACTGATCCCTCAGCTTCAGATTTTTCAGCTCTTGCAATTGCCTCACGTTCCTGAATCTGAGTTCTATTATTTTCAGCGGCAATCAGATTTCTCTCGGCTGCTTCAGCTTTTTTTATAAGCTCTGATTGATCTTTTTTGCTTTGCTCAAAATCGGATAATGCTTGCTCCAAATTTTTCTCTGATGAAGCTACCAACCCCTTTGCTTTTGTAAGTTCTTCCTCGTTTCGTCTGAGCATCTGCTCTGAATCTTGAATAAGCCTTTGTACCGATTGGTGCCTTGCTGACAATCTTGCAATATCCTCATTTTTTTCGTCAAACTTGGCTTCTTCGTTTTTTAATATATCAGCAGCATTGCGTGCATTTTGCTCTGCTGTAACTAATCTATCTTCAAATCCACTAAGCTCAATATTCAATCTGTCTTGTTCGTCTTCTAATATTTTTATTGTATTTTCTGCATCTCGATTTAAAGCTTCTTCTCGACTTATATCACTTCCCAATTGGGTTGTTTGGGTTTGAAGTACTTCGATAGTTTGATGTGCTCTTTCAGTTTCAGTTTTTAAAGTCTCATTTTGAATATTTAATCTTTGGAAAAGAGCACTAGAAGTAGCTTCTTTTTCACGCAATGGTGGTATTTTATTTTCTGCAATTTCGCGTTCTTTTGTAATTTTTAGTGCTGTTGACTGAGCGTTTGCGGCAGTCTTAACACAGTTTGTTAATTCCGCCGTGGCATGGATTAAAGCTAGATCAGCTTCCTTCCAACGACCATATAATAAAGTTCCTTCAGAGATTCTAAGTTCTTCACTTATCTCTCTGTATCTAATTGCTTGTTTGGCTTGACGAGCAAGGGTGCTAAGTTGGTTTTTTAATTGCTCTAAAACGTCTTCGACTCGGGCTAAATTTTGTTCGGCTGCATTAAGCTTTAATTCTGCTTCATGGCGTCTTTGATATAATCCGGAAATTCCTGCGGCTTCTTCAAGTATTCTGCGCCGAGACTTTGGCTTCGCGTTTATTAGTTCGGCAATCTGACCTTGTCTTACTAGAGCTGGAGAATGTGACCCAGTGGAAGCATCAGCAAATAGCATTTGAATATCTCGCGCCCTAATATCTTTACCATTTGATTTATAGGCTGATCCCGCGTCTCTTGTTATACGCCTCACAATCTCTAAGGTATCTTGATTATTAAAGTGAGAGGGTGCAAGTCGATTGGTGTTATCAATGTGTATTGAGACTTCGGCAAAATTACGTGCTGGTCTTGTTGCGGCTCCTGCAAATATTACATCTTCCATTCCACTTCCACGCATGGATTTAGGCCTATTTTCACCCATTACCCACCTCAGAGCTTCCAATAAATTTGATTTACCACATCCGTTTGGGCCAACCACTCCAGTTAGACCGTCTGTAATTAAAAGATCAATTGGATCTACAAAACTTTTAAATCCATTTAGCCTTAGCCGTGAAAATCGCAAAACGTACCTGCCATTTATTATAATATTCCTAGTTTATTTTTCGTAAAATACACGTTTTTTACCATACACGATATCGCGACCTACTTCTACCTTTATACAACATATTGATATATTGTCTAATAACTTTATTTGGATTTGAAAATAAAAAGCCGGTTAAAGTAATCGTTATGTCGTATATCTACTTGACGTCCCTTACCTTAACTGCGCACAAAGGAACGGCAAAGGTTCCCCACAAACGAGCAAAGCTTATGGGGATTAAATGGGAATGTTGTTAAGGTCAACCGTGAACCGGGACCTGATGCCTCAACCGCCCCCGCGACTGTATGCGGAGAGTTCCCCCAAATTACCACTGGCGAAAGCTGGGAAGGTTGGGGAGAGCCTAGAAACGCAAGTCAGGAGACCAGCCAGAGCATGAAGGAAAAATCAAACTGTCGGGTGTGACGGTAAAGGAGAAAAAAATGATAACAGCTACAAAAAATAATTTAGAAATCAAATCAACTTTTTTAAGTATGATTAGTGCAGCCCTTTTAGGCCTAGCTATAATTACTGTGTCAGGTCACGTTCAAGGCAGCGCACTTCATGATGCAGCACACGATGTGCGTCACACAGCTGGGTTTCCCTGCCACTAAGATTTATTGAATTAACAACAGCAAGTTATTCATGATTAAAAATATCTTAATTGGTATGTTTTTTACTCATTAATTATTTGTCTGCTTTTAGATTATAGCGAGATGTTTCATGTTTAAAAAAATTATTATAACAGCCCTATTTGCGGGGTTTATCGTTGGTGTGGTTTCAGCACTATTACAGTTAATTTATGTACAGCCAATTCTTTTACACGCTGAGTTGTATGAGACTGGCAGTTTAACACATTTTGGTGAGAATAATTCCCAAGGTGCCCATCACAATAGTGCATTTGACTTTCAACGTAATGGTTTGAGCATTTTATTTAGTGCTCTAATCTACACTGGCTACGCTCTTATTTTAGTATCATTGATAGCATACGCTTCTTCTCTCAACTTGAAGATAGATAATGTGAGATCTATCCTTTTTGGTGTTTGTGGTTTCTTTGCGGTTCAGTTAGCTCCAGCTATTGGATTACCGCCCGAACTTCCAGGAGCCGCCGCTGCTGAGTTATTTCCTCGCCAAATTTGGTGGTTCTTTTGTGTGTTAGTAACTATCCTTGGCATATGGATAGTTTCATTTTCACAAAAAATACCATACGTTTTAATTGGTATCATTATTATACTTGTTCCCCATATTGTTGGTGCCCCAGAGCCAGAATTTTTTGTTGGACCTACCCCACCTGAATTAGCAAGTCATTTTGCATCACGGACATTAGCACTTGGAGCTGCAAGTTGGGTTCTTCTTGGATACTTAAGTGGGTATTTTTGGAGAAAAGAAAATTCTTAATAAATACGTTTTTTTCACCCTAATTTTTGGTTTTTTTACGTTTGGTGTTGGCTATATTTTAGCTCTTCAGTTTGGAGAATGCAGTTCACCGCATAAGCATAGCCATGACCATAAGGAAAGTAGTAATATAGACATGGGTCCAAATTATGTGTCCTTAGAAACTTACAAGAATATAGTTCGTGATCTTGAGCTCACTAGCGAAAATAGTAATAATTGGAAACTTTTATTAATCTCAAAAGGATTAAGCTTCTGTCCTGAGAAAGAAGAAAAATATCATTCTGATGGGGAAAACCAGGTTCATTTATTCGATGACGGTATAAAGTATAGTAGATTGTATAGTAATTGGTATCACTCGGGCTCTGTAGTAGTTAGTAACAAAACCACTCTTGCTTTGAATAGCAACAATCATAATAAATTCATTAAAGGTGATAGCTTCATTTAATTCTGTCATCGACTTACAAAATGGTAGGGAAAAGAAAATGTTAAATAAAATACCAACGACAGTAATAACTGGTTTTTTAGGAGCTGGAAAAACGACTTTAATCAAACATTTGATAAATAACGCTGGCGATCGAAAAATAGCTTTAATTATTAATGAGTTCGGTGATTTGGGAGTTGATGGTGACATTTTGAAAGGTTGCAATGATGAAGCGTGCAATCAAGAGGATATAATTGAATTATCAAATGGTTGTATCTGTTGCACTGTTGCTGATGATTTCATCCCTACAATAGAGAAACTTTTAGACCGTAATAAACAGCTTGATCATATATTGATCGAAACAAGTGGTTTGGCATTACCACAGCCACTATTACGAGCATTTAAATGGCCTGAAATTCAAACAAGAGTCACTGTGGACGGAGTTATAACTGTTGTTGACGGGAAAGCGGTAACAGAAGGTCGTTTTGCTAATTCAATTGAGGCGGTTGATAACCAACGAAAACTTGATGAAAATTTAGATCATGAAACGCCGCTTTCTGAGTTATTTGAAGATCAAATTACGTGTGCTGATATGATTGTAATCAACAAATCGGACCTTTTGACATCTTCTCAAATTGATGATCTGCTAAATCAGCTTAAAAAAGATAGTAGAGAAGGTGTTCAAGTACTTAAATCTGAAATGGGTATGTTACCCACAGATGTTTTATTAGGACAACAAGCTGTGGCTGAAGAAGATATCGAGCAGCGCCACGAAGTTCATCATCACCATCATGAAGACCACGATCATGATCACCACGATCATGAAGACCACGATCATGATCACCACGATCATGATGATTTTCAAAGTTTTGTAATCTCAATAGGTGAAATTGATAACCCCAAAGAATTTTGTAAATCAGTTTCAGAAGTTATTAATAAGCACGACATTCTCAGGTTAAAGGGTTTTATGGCTGTTAACGGCAAACCTTTAAGAATGACGATCCAGGCTGTTGGACCAAGGATTGAAACATATTTTGACCGAATGTTTCAGAAAACAGAGAAAAGAGAAACAAAGATAGTAGTTATAGGTCAAAAGGGTCTTGATCAAGTTGCGATAGAAGAAGCGCTGAAGGTATGATTCACGGGGTGGTGATTTCTTTAGGCAATCCAAACGCTCCTGATGCCGCTAAATTAATAGAAGCGAGCCATAATTTAATATTAGATCTTTTTCCAGCTGAAGATAATTATGCATTATCTACAGATGAATTATGCGCTAAAAATGTGAAATTTTTTGTTGCAAATTACAACGGCGAAATAATTGGTTGTGGAGCATTGGCAATTAAAAAAGATTATGGAGAGTTAAAATCCATGTTTGTAAAAGAAAGTATGCGAGGCCAGGGAATTGCACAACAAATTTTAAATAAGATCATCCAATCGGCAAAAAACGAAGACTTAAAGATTTTAAAATTGGAAACTGGTCTTAAGTTAGAAGCTGCGATTAGATTATACAAACGAAATGGCTTCACTTTTTGCACTAGCTTTGGTGACTACAAAAAAAATATGACTAGTATTTTTATGACAAAAGATATCTAGATGCATTTGCTTGCAGCACAACCAGGATCAATCGACGATGGCCAAGAGCCAGTAGATCCTAATCAAACTCCAGCTGACATAATCTTTATCTCGGCTGCTGATACAGAATTAGTCTGTTTATCCGAAGCGCGATCCGCACTCGCAGAAAGAGCACCAACTATACGCTTGATTAATATGTTGCACTTAAAGCATCCAATGTCTGTTGATCTGCATTTAGATCAATGTGCAACAAAATCAAAACTTGTTGTGGCGCGTATTCTTGGTGGAACAGGTTACTGGAAGTATGGAGTGGAACAATATTCAGCCATGCTTTCTGACAATGGCGTTCCATTTGTGGCCTTGCCTGGAGATGATAATCCAGATGATGAGCTTTGGCGGCTTTCTACAGTTACTCGAAATGAATGGGAAGCTTTGCTTGCTTACTTCGTAGAGGGAGGGACTCAAAATATTAGTAATGCATTACTTTATTCAAAATCAATAATTGAAAAAACCGAAAAACCAGAGGGAGCAAAGCCACTTTTAAGAGCTGGTACCTACTGGCCTGGATTAGGTGGTTGCGAATTAACTGATTTACAAAATAATTGGTTACCAAATGCTCCAATTGTATCAATAATCTTTTACCGCGCTTTGTTACAAGGTGGTGGTTTAGATCCAATAAACAGGTTGGTTAGGACACTCTTAAGGAATGGATTAAATCCCATGCCAATATTTGTCACATCTCTAAAAGATCCAGTTTCATCAGCTACTCTTAAATACATTTTTAAAAATAATAATCCTGAGATAATTTTAAATTGTACTAGTTTTTCAATAAACACCCCTAATCAAGTTGATAGCTCTCAAAATGAATTAAATCCATTAACAATGCCTGAAACACAAAATGCTATGGTTTTTCAGCTGGTCTTATCAAGTTCATCAGAGGAAAACTGGCGTACTGGTGCTAATGGTTTATCAGGTCGGGATATTGCAATGAATGTGGCTTTACCTGAGGTAGATGGTAGAATCTTAGGCCGCGCAATTTCTTTTAAAGGTGAGGCATATTTTGACAGAGAAACTCAATGCTCTTTAGCTACATATCAGGCTAATGGAAACAGAATTGATTTCATAGGTAAGTTGATTTCCTCTTGGGTTAAATTAAGGAAAAAGAAACCCTCAGAAAGAAAAGTTGGTATTATTTTAGCTAACTACCCCAATAAAGATGGTCGTTTAGCCAATGGCGTTGGATTGGATACACCTGCTGCAACTGTAAATTTAATGCAAACTTTGTTGGAAAATGGTTATCAGGTTTTGCAACACCCAAAAAATTCCTCACAATTAATGCAGCAGATTTTGGCTGGCCCTACAAACTGGTTAACTGATAGAAATATAAGGAGTGGTGGTGTTAGGTTATCACTTAAAAGATATAATGAGTTTTTTAAGGAGTTGCCCTATGATGTTAGGCAAGCAATTGAAGATAAATGGGGGCACGCAGACAAAGATCCATTTGTTGGAAATGATGGCTTCGCTTTATCAATATTAAAGTATGGAAATATAGTTGTAGGTGTCCAACCTGCGAGAGGGTATAATATTGATCCAAAAGATACTTATCATTCGCCTGATTTAGTTCCACCCCATAATTATTTTGCATTTTATTTTTGGTTTCGCCATCAATTTGAATGTGATGCTTTGATACATATGGGGAAGCATGGAAATCTAGAATGGTTACCTGGAAAAGCATTGGCTTTATCAGAGAGTTGTTATCCGGAAGTAACTTTGGGACCTACACCAAACATATACCCTTTTATTGTAAATGATCCAGGAGAAGGCACACAGGCTAAGCGTCGATCAAGCGCTGTAATTGTGGACCATTTAACACCACCTCTTACAAGAGCGGAAACCTATGGAGCACTAAAGGAATTGGAGGCTTTAGTTGATGAGTATTATGAAGCTGCAGGTATTGACCCAAATCGAATAAAATATCTTAAGAAAGAAATTTTATCGTTAACTTCTGCTTCAGGTTTAAACATAGATGCAGGAATGGTTGGTGAAGATACTGAGACTGATCTCGCTAAATTGGATGCCTATTTATGTGACTTGAAAGAGGCGCAAATAAGGGATGGGTTGCATATATTTGGGCAATCGCCGGAGGGGCGCCTGGAGTCTGATTTAATACAAGCTTTAGTCAGAATCCCCAGAGATAAAGGCATTGGAGGAGATGAGTCGTTGATAAGAGCGCTGGCACAAGATTTGGATTTAAGTTTTGACCCGTTGAACTGTGAAATGTCAGAAACTTGGTTAGGTGAGAAGCCTGAGATTTTGAAGGAATGTTCAAATGAGATTTGGCGAAGTCACGGAGATACTGTTGAAAGATTGGAAATTCTTGCATCAAAATTGATCAAAAAAAGCTCTTTGTTTGATGGCAAGAAGACCGAGTTAGTCATTAATAAAATTAATGAATCAATAAGACCAATCTTGAGATCTTGTGGAACTAAAGAGTCTTTGGGTGTTCTGGATTCGTTAGATGGAAGATTTGTCCGGCCTGGTGCGTCTGGCGCCCCCACTCGTGGGAGGTTAGACGTCCTACCTACTGGGCGAAACTTTTTTAGTGTAGATAACCGAGCAGTACCAACCCCTACCGCTTGGGCTTTAGGGTGGAAATCAGCTAATTTACTTTTAGAAAAGCATTTGCAAAACTATGGAGATTGGCCAAAATCATTATTAATTACTGCCTGGGGTACCGCAAATATGCGCACAGGTGGTGATGATATTGCTCAGGCTTTAGCTCTAATGGGAGTTAAGCCAACCTGGGATCTAGCAAATCGGAGAGTAACAGGTTTTGAAATTTTACCCTTGTCTGTTTTGGATCGTCCAAGAGTTGATGTAACCCTAAGGGTCTCTGGTTTCTTTAGAGATGCGTTTCCACAATTGATTTCTTTAGTTGATAGTGCTGCAATTGCTGTTATGAAACTAGATGAGCCTTCAGATATGAACCCTGCTGGAGCTACTATTGATGGTTCAAAACATAGAGTTTTTGGATCCAAGCCAGGTGCATATGGTGCTGGGCTACAGGCAATGATAGATGAACGTCTTTGGAATAATAAAGAAGATCTTTCTGAAGCGTATTTATCTTGGGGTTCTTATGCATATGGTAGCGATGTGGATGGAATTGAAGCCCGAAAGGCATTTGAGAATAGATTGTCAGGTGTTGAAGCAATCGTTCAGAATCAAGATAATCGAGAGCATGATATATTGGATTCTGACGATTATTATCAATTTGAAGGCGGTGCAGCAGCAGCAGTAAAAACTTTGCAAGGAAGAGATAGACCTATTTATCATAATGACCATTCACGACCTGAAAACCCAATCATACGGACTCTAGAGGAAGAAATTGGAAGGGTTGTTAGATCTAGAGTTGTGAATCCAAAATGGATTGATGGGGTTAAAAGGCATGGTTACAAAGGTGCTTTTGAAATGGCTGCAACATTGGATTATTTGTTCGCATTTTCTGCAACAACTGGTGCGGTAGCAAATCATCATTTTGATTTAGTGTATGTGGCTTTTATTGAGAATGAGGAGAACCGGCAGTTTATTGTTGAGAATAATAGACCAGCTTTTGATGAGATTATTGATAGATTTCAAGAGGCGATTGATCGGGGGTTATGGGTGCCAAAGTCAAATTCTGCTCAAAATTTATTAAAAAATTTCCAAAAGCAGAATTAAATTATAAATAGTATTGAAGATTTTTTATTTAAACCTGATTATAGTTTAGAAATTCAACTATGGAGGGTGATTAATGTCAGATTCTGATCAAGAAAGACATGCTACCAAGATGGCAAAAAAAAAGGCTGCCCGTGATAAAATAATGGCAACTAAAACCGATAAGAAGGGGTTGATCATTGTGAATACTGGAAAGGGAAAAGGCAAGTCATCAGCCGCATTTGGTATGATCTTTAGATGTATAGCTCATGATATGAAATGTGGGGTGGTGCAATTCATTAAAGGTGGGATGAGCACAGGAGAAAGAGATTTAATTTTATCCAAATTTAATTCAATATGTGCTTTTCACACTATGGGTGAGGGGTTTACTTGGGAAACCCAAGACAAAACCAGGGATACTGAGATGGCCTTGGCCGCTTGGGAAAGAGCAAAAGAATTAATTAGAGATACAACCAATAAAATGGTTTTACTTGATGAGATAAATATTGCGTTAAGGTATGATTATATTAACATTAATGACATTGTTAGGTTTCTACTCGAAGAGAAACCGGAAAATACTCATGTTGTATTAACAGGAAGAAACGCAAAGGACGAACTAATAGAAATAGCAGATTTAGTTACTGAAATGGAGCTTGTTAAACATCCGTTTAGATCAGGCATTAAAGCTCAAATTGGCGTGGAATTTTAGTTTAAAATTAATCGCTAGAAGGTGGTAGATTAAAGAGACTATCTGCATCTACACTGGAGCCATCATGCTCGTCTTTAGAAAGACTAAACTTTTCCAACCCAGATATGGAAGATGGTATTTTGGGTTCTTCATCAGTTTTGAGCGATTGCTCAGTCGACATCAATTTAATTTTGTCTTCTTCTGAAGTTATATCAGTATCTTTTTCTAATTTCTCAGCGGCTTTCCGTACCGCAGCATCTAACTCTAATTGTTTACAAAGCCCAAGAGCCACAGGATCTACCGGTTGTATATTTGAAATGTTCCAATGGCTTCGGTCACGAATTGTTAGAATTGTTGGCTTTGTTGTGCCAACTAATTTAGAAATCTGAGCGTCAGTTAGTTCTGGATGAAACTTTACAAGCCATGCTATTGCTGAAGGTCGATCTTGCCTCTTTGAAAGTGGTGTGTATCTTGGTCCACGCTTTTTTGTTTCACCTTCTGCAGAGGGGTTGTGTTTTAAGATTAATTTATAAGAAGGGCTCTCAAGCGCGCGTTCTATTTCAGCCTGATCAAGCTGATTATTAGAAATAGGGTCAAATCCCTTTATTCCTGATGCTACTTCCCCATCTGCAATTCCTTGAATTTCCAGCTCATGCAAGCCACAAAAATCCCCTATTTGTTTAAAAGTTAACATGGTGTTGTCAACGAGCCAGACAGCAGTGGCTTTTGCCATAATTGGAAGTGCCATAATTTAATCCTCTTTAATATAACATTATTCTTCGGTAAAACCGGCTTTTGACATTATTCATTACCTAGGTTTTCTGGAATAAAAGAGCTTATACGCTCTGAATTCTAAATTTGGAAGAGCTTTCTTTTATACATAAGTTGATAGCCGTTATATTGTTTAAAATGTGAATTAATTACTAAATCTTTAATAAAATCTTTCCGATGTGGTCATTGTCTAAGGCTTCATGCGCTCTCGCAGCATCTTCTAAGTTAAATATACGATCTATTACGGGTTTTATTTTACCAGAATTCAACAGAGGCCAAACAGTATGCTCTAGGTCTTCTGCAATCTGAGTTTTTGCCAAATCAGATTGAGGACGCAAGGTTGAGCCTGTGATTTTTAACCGTTTTATCATTATTGCTGAGAAATTTATTTCTCTTCGAGCTCCCTCCAAGAATGCGATTTGTACTAATCTGCCATCATTATTTAATATTTTTATATTTTTGGAGATATAATCTCCACCGACCATATCTAGGATTAGATTTACTCCATTTCCTCCTGTTAAGTTTTTTATTTCAGTCACAAAGTCGCTTGTTTTATAATTTATTGCATGATGGGCACCTATCGAAACGCAAAAATCGCATTTTTTATCAGAACCTGCTGTTGTGAATACTTTTGAACCCATAGCAGATGCTAATTGTATCGCCGTAGTGCCAATCCCAGAAGTACCACCATGAACCAAGAATGTTTCACCTGACCTTAACTCACCAGATTTAAAGACGTTATACCATACTGTATATAAGGTCTCACATAGCCCAGCTGATTTCTTTAAATTTAATGATGATGGTATAGGTAGAGCATGATCTTCATGTGTTACCGCATATTCTGCATACCCACCTCCTGGCAATAAAGCCGTGACCTCGTCTCCAACTTCCCATTTGCTACAACCAGGACCAACTGATACTACTGTACCAGAAGCTTCTAATCCTAGTATATTTGAAGCGCCTTTTGGTGGAGAATATAATCCCAGACGTTGAAGTACGTCAGGTCTATTTACCCCAGCATAAGCAATTTTTATTAATATCTGTTTATAAATTGGCTGAGGTACATCTACTGATGCAACTCTTAATACATCTGGCCCACCAGAATGCATTAAAGTTATAGCCTTCATTTTTTTCGGTATACTCATAAAACAATTTTAATCATAAATTAGTGTTTGCTGTTGGTGCTTTGATCAATGAAAAGACTTTCTCAGCCCCTTTCAGAAACTCTTTTCCCACTTTGGACATCTTAAATTTCATTTTAATAGACTCAAACTCCATAACTTCATCGATTCGACGATTTACAAATTCTTTAGTTTTTAGCAAATCCTTACTTTCATCACCCAACCAATAAAGAATTGTGCTACTATATACCCATGCCAGAGTGGTGCGTTTTGTATACCAGTTTATATCTTGTGAGGAATCGTCCAAAGCATTCCAAATTGCATCTGATGTATTCCATATCATAGCCGCATTGTCTGGAAACATATGTGGAAGAGATAGGACACTTATGGCTTTTCTCATTGCTTCTTTATTGAGGTCGGCAATTATTATTCGTTTAATTATTGCATCTGTTACTCTATCGCGGTATTTTTTTTCGTGGTTTTTATCAATTTTTATCAATTCAGTCATTTTTTGGTTGTCACTTGATATAAAAGCTAACATCAGGTCAATTGAACCCCTTGGAAAAAGTAATTTGCTTTTAACTTCAGAAATATTTGCTTCATTGCAGGCAAGTTTAAAAGTTTTTTCATTCCACCCATCAAATGGGACATGCTTTAAAGCAATCGTTATTATCTCACTCAAATTAACCAAAATAAATCCTATTCTTATTCTATAGACAAATGCATTTGATTTTGCTATTTCAACCATTCCTGCAACTAATTGCAACTCTAAACTTTGAAAGGTGGTGACCCCACATGCAGGTACAGGTTCGTGATAATAATGTAGATCAAGCACTTCGTGCTCTGAAAAAAAAGCTTCAGCGAGAAGGTGTTTTTCGTGAGATGAAGCTAAAACAGCATTTCGAAAAGCCTTCTGAAAAGAAGGCAAGAGAGAAGGCCGAAGCAATTCGTCGAACAAGAAAGTTAGCGAGAAAAAAAGCGCAACGTGAAATCGGTATTGTTTAAAATAGCTTTATAAATAATGATAAAATCCCCAGATTTTCTGGGGATTTTATTTTTTCGGTTGTTGATTTTCCAAGAAGATATTTGGTTTATCATCCTCAAAATAATCATATACTCGATAGGTTGTTATACCTTCTATCTTTGAAAAATTTTGCATCGTTATTTTTGGAAAATAACTTTTTGAAATTGTTTCAAAACCTTTTAAACTATGTAAGATTTCTGAAATTGCGTACGAGCACATCATATCTTGAACAGGTCCATAATTTTTTACTGTCTTTGATAATTCTAATGCTGTTTCTGGGTCAATTTTAACTCTTTGCATGACAACGTGGATAGTGGGGCGAGCGTGGAAGTCGATGTATCTTTCTAATGCTTGCTCATTTATGCCAAAATAAACATCGTGCCTTTCGGGGATTTGTGGGTGTTTAAACGTTCCGGCTGGATCAAATAATATTCTCTCACTAGAATTTATAATAAGCGCCGAATGTCCACCAGTTCCTGTGGTATTGTTAATCATTGTTAGTAAAGTTACCGATGAAGGTTGGTTGTTTTTATAAGCTGCGGCTGCCACATCCATATCTGGAGCCCAGGTTATTTCCTTGGTTGTGCAAGTAACTGTGAATACTAAACAGAGTATTAAACCTAAAATGGTTCGCGTGTGTAAATTCATTTTATAAATGTATTAGAATTCATAACTTTATTTCAGCCGTAGTTGGTAATATGGGCTTAACTTAACTATTAAAAATAGCTAAAAAAATTAATACCGCTATCGAAAATACACTTACCCCCACTACCCACTTCATAAAGCCTTCAAATACTTTCTCATGGACTTTAACATCCATCGAACCGTGTTCATGTTTATCTTCAGTCATTTGAGCCTCTTTTTGAAATTTTAATATGATTAATTAACGAAAGCAACCTAGGTGGAAAGATTAATCTAGGGTTTGCCAAAGCCATGCTCCATCTCTTTGTCGCTGTCTATTGATTTTGCCAGCTTTTAGCAAATGGTTTAAATGTCCCACGCTTTCAACCAACGCAAGACCATATTCGCTTGAACCTATTTGCCGCTTAAACAGAGGCTCAAAACACTCAACTGCTGTTTTTGGAGTTTTTAAAAACTCCAATAGTCGAGTTAGAGCGCTATGATGATTTTCGATTAACTGTTTTAATCGTTTAGGCAAGCCATAAAATGGTAGTTTGTGACCGGGTAGAACAAAATTTTGATCATTCGAGTGTGAAAGTAAGCGCTCACATGATTCTAACCATTCTCCAACAGGGTCAGCATTTGGCTCAGTTGCGTAAACGCCTAAATTAGGAGATATAGATGGTAAAATTTGATCCCCTGCTATCACTAAGTCATCCTCTTTTGACCAGAAGGTTGCATGTTCTGGTGAGTGCCCATGGCCCATATGTACAGACCACTTACGTGTGCCAATTTGTAAGATATCATCTTGTTGGATACGTTGAAAACCTAGAGGAATATGAGTGACAACATCTGAAAAATTAAAGGGGGTTGTCTTTGAGCGCTCGTTATAAAGATTTTGCTCCATACCTGCAGCTTGGTAAAATTCAAGTGTTTCTTTTGTAGGCTTCAGATTATGATCTAGTGTCATCATCCTAGCAAACAACCAGGTAGTCCGTGACGCCCAGATCTCAGCTTTATATTTAGTTTTAAACCACCCTGCTAAGCCAATATGATCTGGATGGTGATGGGTTATTATAATGCGTTTGATCGGTAGCCCTAATAATGGACCTTTAAGGAGCCCTTCCCATATTAAGCGCGATTTTTTAGTATCAAATCCTGTATCAATTAAAGTCCATCCGTCTTCATTTAGATAATTTTCTCTTATTGCATAGACGTTTACATGGTTCAAAGCCATCGGAAGAGGTAATCTCATCCATAAAATACCTTCAGCAACCTCAATGGCCTTACCGATTTCAGGTGGATCAGTATGTGGAAAGTGCATTTTTTTATCCAATGATTATTCTTAGTTACAGTTAGGGAAATTGATATTTAGCTCATATATGCTTAGAAAAATTGTGTTCAAAGTTATTATCCTGGGTTATTATCACTTAGTTATGTTAGACTTGGCTAAATGCGTAGATCTAAATTGAATAAGTAGCAAGATAGATAACGCGTAATAGGAATTGACAATGGAAACAGAGTTACTGAAGGCTGATATAGAAGGTATTAAAAAAGGGGCTACATTTATTAAAAATGGGTTTCAAGTAGGTTTTCCAACTGAAACAGTTTATGGCTTAGGAGCTGATGCAAGAAACGATCTAGCAGTTGCGGGAATTTTCAAATCTAAACAAAGGCCAAGATTTAACCCATTAATTGTTCATTTTTATAAATTTGATGATGTACTAAAATATGTTGAATTGAGTCCTACAGCAGTTCAGTTAGCTAATAATTTTTGGCCTGGTCCATTAACATTAGTTTGTAAACTTAGAGCTGATAGTGACATATCACCTTTGGTAACATCTGGGTTAAAAACACTAGCAGTGAGAATACCATCTAATCAGGTTGCATTAGAATTTATAAGACTTTGTGGTACACCTGTTGCCGCTCCGTCGGCCAATCGCTCCGGTAAAATAAGCACCACTAATTCCATAGATGTTTTAAAAGAGCTTGATGGGGTTATTCCTGCAATAATAGATGGCGGCTTAAGTGAAATAGGATTAGAAAGTACAATAATTGATGTTAGTGGGAAAACACCAATTTTGCTTCGGCATGGTGGTACTGAGATGGAACAATTAGAGATGATTTTAGGGTCTCTTGAAATAAGGAAACAATCAAAACTCGTAAACTCACCTGGGCAACTTGCTTCTCATTATGCTCCAGATACACCCATGCGACTTAATGTTAAAACCAGAAATAAGGGAGAGGTATTGCTTGGCTTTGGTCCCAATGAATCTGACTTATGCCTTTCAAAAAATGGTAATCTGACTGAAGCGGCTGTTAATCTTTTTTCACATATGCGTTCGATTGATATTTTGGCAAAAAAGGTTGGGGCAAGTTGTATAGCGGTGGCTCCAATTCCTGATATAGGATTGGGGATGGCAATTAATGATAGATTGAAACGCGCGGCATCTAATGATTAAGCAGTACCACCGTTGGAAGATAAAAATATGGGATCGATACCCAATATTTTTAGTGCAGCTTCCCATTTTTTTGATGTATCTTTTTGAAATATAATATCAACATTTGAATCGGACACCAACCAACCATTATTTTTTATTTCTATTTCAAGCTGCCCTGCTTCCCAACCTGCATAACCTAAAGCAATAAAAAATGTTTTCGGCCCAGTATTATCCAATATATCTTCAATAATATCCAAAGTTGAAGTCATTCCTAAAATATTGTCTATGTCCATTGTTTCCTCTTCCTGAAAGTAATCAAGAGAATGAAGAATAAAACCTCTATAAGGTTCTACAGGCCCACCTAAATGTACTGGGAATGGTTTTAACATTTTATTAGCTTTTATTTTGAGCTGGTTTAACAGATCAGAAATATCAAAATTAATAGCTAACTTATTAATCATCAAGCCCATTGTGCCTTCTGAATTGTGCGAGCACAAATAAATTACGGCATTTTTAAATCTTGGATCGGTCATTCCGGGCATGGCAATAAGGAATTTGCCACTCAGTTTCGTATTTGTATTAAAATTCTCCATAGCGGAATCATGGTATAGGTTATTCATAGATACAAGTATTTAAAATTTTTTTTAATTGTTTTATGGTCGTGAACATGTCGTATTTATTCTACCTAAATTTAGTAATAAAAAGACAATGAAACTTTTATTAATTTCGTTGTCTTTCTTTGTAACTGGTTTTTCACCAGTGTTCTCACAAGAGTTATCAGAAATTGTTCGGCTTCAACTAATGAAAGGGTGGAGAGCAGAAAGCGGTACTCATATCAGTGGCTTAGAGATAAATCTTCTGCCTGGTTGGAAAACCTACTGGAAGCAGCCTGGAGATTCAGGTTTAATCCCTACCTTTGACTGGAGTGGGTCTAAGAATATTTCTGAAGTTAAAATTTTCTGGCCACACCCAACTATTTTTTCTGAAGGTGAAGAAAAAACGATAGGTTATAAAAATAAAGTAATATTACCGCTTGAATTTAAGCCATTAAATAACTCCAAGCTTATTAAGCCAAAAGTGAAAATTAGACTAGGTGTTTGTAAAGATGTATGTATTCCGATTTCACGTGTATTAAGCACAAAGCTTAGATCATCCAAGAAAAAGATTGACCAAGAAATTACAAATTATTTCACTCTGCGACCAAAGTTGATTTCGAAAAATGAAATAGTTAATAGCAATTGTGAAATTAAAGTTGTTAATGATAATTTAATTTTTAGATCAAATATAAGGTTTTCCCATAACCTCCCAGACCTTAAAGCTATTGCTGTTGAGCTACCTAACAGTAATCTTTGGTTCGATATGCCAACTTTCAAACAAAAAGGGCCATCTTTGGATATTAGTGCAAACTTTCAAAATTTTGGCGAAGGACCACTAATTTTAACAAGGAGTAGGATCGTTATTACTCTTATTGGAAACTTAAAAAGTATGTATTTAAATGGATGTTAATCGAAAAATAAAGAGTATTATTACTTATGCCTGGTCAAAATTTCTTTAAATCGTGATTTAAAGAGAAATATATTTAAAATATATGCTACCAATATTATGGTGATTGTAAGAGATATATAGGTGATTAAACCCCAAATATGCACATTTCCAATATTTAAAATTTGAGAATATTCTTGAATTATTGGGTGAACATTTCCTGTCAATATTACCCAACCTATTGTCAATATGAAGCTTGTTACAATTAATAAACCTGAAATTATTGATAGAAATCTTAATCCAAAGGCTCGGTGTTTAAATGATATTGAAGACTTAAACGCCTTGATCTGCCTAGATATATCGAGTTGCATTGCTAGTAATGAAGGGACAACTATCAAGACAATAATCATGCCAAAGCCAAGTCCATATACTAGTGTTATCACAGTTGGTTTTAAAAATTGAGCACCCTGAGATTTTTCAAATAATAATGGTGTCATACCCAAAACTGTAGTCAAGGTAGTCAACATTACTGGTCTTAACCGGTCACATGCGCCATCAATTATCGCTTGGATGAACCCTCTATCTTTAGCGTATCCATCAACAGTCGAAACTAACACAATACTATCATTTATAATTATACCGGTCATCCCAATAAGTCCAATGACTGAGAACATGGATAAAGGCACTTCCCAAACATAATGACCATAAATTGCACCAACTAAGCCAAATGGAATGATAGCCATGACAACAGCCGGTCTTGCCCAGCTTGAAAATATCCATGCTAGGGTCAAATAAATGCCCAGAAGACACAACCCAAAGCCAAATAATGCATCACTTAAAAAAGTATTCTCTTGCTCAGCCAATCCCGACAATTTTGTCTTAATTTGAAAATCTTGTTCTAGTTGAGGCAAAATATTAGTTTTTAATTGTTCTGTAATAAAGTTGGCTCTATCTGGATCATCCTCAGAGATATCACCAGTCACGGTTATCACCCGAAGTCCGTCTTCGCGCTTTATTGTAGCGAATCCAATATTTGAGGTAACTGAAACAATGTCTGACATGGGAACATATTTGCCTTTAGGTGTTCGTAACATTGTCTGTTCAATGAAATCTGCACTAAGTTCTTCTTTTGGCATTTGAACAGTAATTTTTGCAGTACGGCTGCCTAACGGATATTTTGCGGCGGTTATGCCATTCAGGCGATGGCGTAGTTTTGCGCCCAACTGATCTATTGTAAAGCCAAGAGCTTGTCCTTGAGGTGTTAGATCCAAGATTAACTCTTCTTTATCATAAGCCAAATCGTCTTCAACGGCAGAAACTTCAGGATAAATAGATACTAAATTTTTTAGCTTTTCTGCTGCATTTTTTAAAATTGTGGAATCTGCACCAAATAGTTGTACACTCAGCGAGTCTCCACCTGGTCCAGATGTCCAGCTTCTAAAGCTAACAGTTTCCAAGGCAGGATGGTTTTTCACGTTGCTTTGAAGATCACTAAGAAACTCATAGCTAGAATAAGGTCTTAAATCAGCATCAATAAGCTCTATCGATATAGCCCCTAAAAGATCCTTGTCCTTATATTCGGTCCCAGATAACGCCCTACCCGAATTGCCACCAATTTCAGCCATTACAAAATCTAACGGATTTATCCCATACTCTTTCTCAAACGCTTCTGCTGTATCATTGGTAGCTCTCTGTAATTCAATCATCATCGCTAATGTGTCTTCGCGGCTTGCTTCTGGCAACATAGCAAAATTACCACTTATTGAGCCTCTTTCAGGAGCATTAAAAAACCGCCATTGCACACTACCATTCAAGAAAAGTACTGCTTGGCTAGCAAGAATTACAAATGTTAGTGCCAAAACGGGGTATCTAAATTTTATTATTAATCTTATAATTTTTTTGAAAATATTCTTTCTAAACCATGCGAAGCCTATATTAAAAATATAACTTGGAACATCATACCATTTCTTTTCATTAATATATTTAAGAGCGTGGCTCATATGGTTTGGTAAAATTAAAAAACATTCAACCAGTGATGCGAATAATACAACGATAACAGTAAACGGAATATCAGCCATAAAATCGCCAAACCTTCCACTTATCAGAGTTAATCCAGAGAAAGCTATAATCGTAGTGATTGTAGCTGAAAACACAGGTGGTGCCATTCTAACTGCAGCATTTTCAGCAGCCTGAATATTACCTTCACCTAAATTACGGGCTCTAAAGTCAGCATGCTCCCCTACAACTATAGCGTCATCCACTACTATTCCGAGAGTAATTATTAGGGCAAACAATGAAATCATATTTATTGTCAAACCAGCGACGTACATTATCCCAATCGTTGCTATCAATGCTGCTGGAATACCCATTGCTACCCAAAATGCTGTTCTTGCATTTAAGAAAAGAAATAACAGGCCTATAACTAGAGCCAATCCGATTAACCCATTATCAACTAAAAGATTAATACGTTTCGTTATATGTTCAGCACGAGTTCTTATAAGTTTTATTTTCGTTCCAGTTGGAAGGTAGGCTTCCATCTCCTCAGCAATTTTTTCAACTGAATTTTGAATACTTATTGCGTCCCCTTTATCAGATCGATCAACCCGAACGGAAATTGCTGGATCTTTACCTACAAAGTAGGCTCTATCTCTATCGATTTCTTGAATATTTATTGAAGCAATATCTGAAACACGAATTTTTGACCCATCTGCATTCGATTTAACAACAATCTCAGCAATTTCAGAAAAGCTTCTTTTCTCCACGCCCGTTCGGACGCGAGCTGCACCACTGGCCATACTTCCAGCAGGATCTGTCTCCGCCTCTTCTCCGATAGCTTTCGCTATTTGTTGTAAAGTTAGGTCGTTTTTAATTAGATCTACTTGTTTAATTTCTATAATTGTTTCTGGGGAAGCAACGCCTCTTATAATTGCACCAGTTATTCCTTCCTCAAAAAGTCTTGTAACCAACTCATCAGCAAAAAGTGCAAGTTGATTTTTTGATACTGGACCCGTAATTACGACATCTGTTACTCTATCGCGCCAAGCACCACGCCTTACTTTTGGTTCTTCTGCGTCTTCTGGAAAATCACTTATCCCATCGATAATAGCTTTCACATCCTCAGTAGCACGAGCCATATCCCAACCTGGTTGGAAATTTACCCGAATGCGAGCGTACCCTTGCGAAGAGGTTGATAAGGTATTTTCTATACCTTCCAAAGTAAGCAATGCTGGCTCAATTAATTGGACAATTGCATTGTCGACTTCTTCTGGACCCGCTCCAGTCCAAACCACGTGTACACTCACCATTTCAACAATTATATCAGGAAAAAATTGTGAGCGCATTTTTGGGGCAGCAGAAAGGCCACCTAAAATCATAATAACCAATAGTAGGTTTGCTGCTGTCCGATGTCTGGTAAAGTAGGAAAGAACGCCCATCAAGCCGGATGTAATTTTTCTATTAAATTCCATTAATTAATTGCCCATACGACTTTCTATTCGGTTTATGAGTTTAAGCGGCACCTTCTCTTCATTAAGTGCCTTTATTATTTTCTTTTTTGCTGATTTTGGGATGTAGCTATTTCCATCAATAAAAGCGATCATCTTTTGTCGACGCTCATCGTCTAATACAATATTTTCTGGCTCTGGTGCCTCATCATTATTTACGTCAGTAGCACCAGGCCGAATGGGTTTTATCTTAATGCCTGCACCTAGCAAAGGTGTCCTATTCGTTACTATTTCTTTTCCGTCTACGTTTGACGCGTCTATTATCACATTATTTTTCTTTCGCCTTAAAACTGTTACTTCTATTTCCTGCAGACGGTCTTCATCTGATAAGGTAAGAATACGATTACCACCGCTTAAAGCGTTTGAAGGTAATTCAATAACATTGTCTAAGATTGGTTCTTTTAGGGAAACAGTTACAAAATCACCCGAACGGAAACTTGAAACGTTTCCCTGTGATAAATTGGAGATTAGAAGTCTTCCGGTCAAGCCGGTTCCGACTGTTGCGCTGGACCTTTCAATGAAACCTGATGCAGAGATTTCGGTTCCAAAAACATCAAGTTTTACAAATGTAGGTATAGTTTGTAAATTTCCGGAATCATCTATTAATCGGTTAAACTGTGTTGCTGATATGCGAAACTTAACTTCTAAAGATGAAGGGTCTACTAACAGTCCAACCCTTTCGTTATTATTAACGATTCCGCCTGACACGAGCGAAACATTGCTTAATGTTCCATCAAATTCCGCTTTTACTTGTGTATTCTTTAATTTTCTCTCAGCGTTAGCAAAGGCTAATTCTCGTCTAATAACTGTGCCTTTGCTTTGACTCAGGCGTGATTGAGCTTGAAGTATAGCTTTTCTTTTTGACAAGACGGATTGTTCAGCTGAGGCGGCAGAAAGTTCTGCATTCTCTAAAGATGCTTCTGACACCACTCCTTTATCGATTAAGCCTTTTTTTCTAGCTAGCGCCTGGTTTCTCAAATCTGATTGTTTTATTGCAGCATTGAGGTCATCATTTGCTAACTCTAAAGCGTTTGTAGCCTCAATAAGATCGTCATTTGCATCGTTTAAATCTGCTTTTGCTAAAGTGACTTTATCTTCTGAATCGGTTGCATCGGTAATTACTAGAACCTCGTCTTTAGTGACCTTGCCTCCTTCAACAAAATTTGGAGACAGGTAAACTATTGTTCCCCCAACGGGTATTCTAATATCCAAAGTGCGCTTGCTCTGAATTTCCCCAAAAGCTTCAATTTCTGGCTGTATTGCAGAAGCCATCCCTTTGATTACGTGAGCTGAAAAAACGCGCTCTTTTTGGGGCCTTTTGCTACTCTGCTTTGCGTTACGTTCTTGGAAAGATGAATAAACCAAGCCTACGCTAGTAGCTAATAAACCAAAGGTTAGAGCAATTAAAAATAGTCCAAAAAGGCTTCGTCCGATAAACCGCATAAAATTTACTCTCTATTTTCTTAACTGTTAGATAATGCTTCATATTTTAAAAGAAAGAAATAATTAAGTGATGAACGCCAATTATTATCGTTTGTTATATTTTGCAATACGATCTGCATAGTTTAAGCGCTCTTCTAAACTCATTGAGTTGATAAGATAAATTAAGTTTTCCTGAGCAAGTTCGAGCAGTTGGAAGGATTTATCAGCATGAGCTTTAACTATTACTCGAAAAGTATCCTCTTCAAATTCTGTCCTACGCAAAGTATTAATTGTTTCTTGGCGGCTTGCTTCGATAATTGCCCGTCTGGTTTCATTATCATTTATTAGTTTGCGCAATGTACGACGTAATTCATGTTTTTGATTTTGGTTTAGGGCGCGTATGTAAAATGAACCTATTTGCTGATCCCTCAAATTGGAAATGTCTTTAAACACATTTGTTTTATGTTTGAATGTCAAACCACCGATTGCACCAATAATTGAGATGTTTAATGCTAAAGAAATTGCAAAGATAATCTTCCAAATCTTGCGGATATGTTTTTGTTTAGATTTATTAATCATTTTCATTCCTCTAAATATAATGAACTGAGATCTATAAATGGGTCTGCAAGTTCTAATTCTTCTATCATTATGTTTTCCTCGAACTGGAGTATTTGGTTTGACCAATTGGGGCTTGAAAGCCCAATAAAAATGCCAATGGTTGCAACAGTTCCGTATCCTAAGACTAAATAAAATCCTCCAAATTCTTTGAAAAAATTGTACCACCAAGAGTTTTGAAACTGTTTAGAAGTGTAATTCTTTGGTTTTTTAAATTCTTGTTCCGAAGAATTTAAAATTTTGTATTTTAATGCTTCAGAAGCAGCTGGAGCACTTTGTTTTGCTGCAGCAAAGAAAGCTTCAAGTTCAAAATCTCTATCATTTTCACCCTTAATCATTTTGATATCCTAAGTCTGATTTTTGAGATTGCAAAGTCTCTGACAGTTTTTGCTTGCCACGTGCAATCAGGCTCTCTACGGCCTCAATGCTCAGTTCAAGTTTTTCAGCAATCTCTGGATTTGATATGCACTCAAGGTGTCGCATAGAAACTGCTTCACGTTGACGAACTGGTAGTTTTGCCAATGCATTATAAAGTGCGTTAGCTCTTGATTGGTTTAGTAAGAAATCGGTTACATTCTGCCGATCGTCTACAGGCTCGGTCACTGCGTCTAGATGCACAGTTTTCTTTTGACGTATACAATCAATGCATAAATTGTATACGACTTTATAAAGCCATGTTGAAATTTTGGCATTACCCTGTTTCCAATTGGGTGCGATACGCCAAAGACGTAACATAGCTTCTTGCGCTATTTCATCTGCATCTGCTTCATTTCGGACTCTATGGAAGGCTTGAGAAAATATTTTAGGCATGAACCTATTAGTTAAAATTTTTGAAGCACTAGGAATACCATTTGCATAAGCCGTGAGCAAAGCCTCATCACTCATTCCAGATAAGTGCTCAAATTGCATCTGATTTTCTATTTTGCATATTGGTGAGCAAGAATGATTGGCGCTATCATGTTTGTTTAACCCCTTCGTTTTTTTAATTTAGAAAATTCATTTTTGTTTAAATGACCATCATTATTTAAATCCAAATTTTCAAAAATATTTCCAAATCGACGGGTAACTGCTGAGCTTAGTTCTTCAAATTCCACAACTCCATTTGAATTTTTATCAAGTATTTGAATCATTCTTTTAGCGCGAAAGGAAATTTTTGTAGTTCCAGCAGCAATTAATTCTTCTGATGATAAAGCGCCATCATGATTAGTATCAGTGAAAGAGAATTCTCTTTTTCTATGCTTCATTAATTCTGTTTTTGAAATTAAATTGTCATTATCAAGGTCAATTTTTGAAAATTCTATTTTTTCATAGGGTTTTAATCCTTTGAGCTGATCTGCGGACACAAGAGAATTAGATCCAACTAATGTAAGAATAGTGAAGGTTGTCATTATCGATTTCTTATATTTCATATCTAGCTCCAATTTTTTTATTGTGCATTTATTTTTGTATTTGTTTATATAACGTTAAAGCAGCTAATCTCCGTCGAATTTAATTTTTTAAATTTGAGGAGCTTTTTAATAAAGTGAAGTTATTAATCAAAATAATCTGATAATGGAGCTGGGTTGTCCGAGATAATCTAAGTAATTCTATTTCCGACGATCATTTTCAAGCAACCTCGGTAGAAGTTCAACAAAATTACAAGGCATATGACGATAGTCAAATTGCTTAACTAAAATTTCATTCCAACCATCTTTACATGCACTTGGTGATCCAGGAAGTGCAAATAAAAATGTTCCATTAGTTATACCGCCACAAGCTCTTGATTGAACAGCGGATGTCCCGATTTTGTTAACTGATATCTCGGTAAACAGAGTGCTAAATGCGTCTATTTCTTTGTCATAAACTGTGCGGTGTGCTTCCACGCTTACATCTCGACCAGTTAAGCCAGTTCCACCAGTGGAAATAATAGCCTCGATTTTTTCTTCAGAGCTCCAATCTACTAGTATTCTTGATATTAATCCTTGATCATCAGGAACAATTTGACGTTTGACTATCATATGACCAGAAGTCTTTATTAATTTCTCTAATAGATCACCTGATTTATCAGTTTCTTTTGTTCGGGTATCTGAAATAGTCAATATTGCGAAATTTATTGGCAAAAACTCTCGCGTCTTATCTAATTTATACGTCATGAAGTTTTTCCTTCAATAAAAGTAGGTCTTTCCAAGCTTCTTTTTTTGCTGATGGATTTTTTATTAAGTATTTTGGGTGATGCATTATTAAGCTGTCAATATCTAAAAAATTGGTCCAAGTTCCTGGTTTTTTGTTTTCAGTAATGTCTTGTAGAAGAGAATCTAAGGGATCATTACCCATGAAAACCAGAAATTTTGGATTTATGATCTCAATATGTTTTTTTATAAAAGGAAGTAGCATCTCAACCTCTGGTTTAATTGAAGACTGAGTATGCAAGGGTTTCCAGGGTATTAGGGAGGACATGTATATACTTTTTTCAGTTTTTGAGTATCTAGAATAACCTATTGCATCAAACATTTTGTCTAATAGATCGCCTTCTTCTCCAACGAATGGTTTCCCCTCCCGGTCTTCCAATGGATTGGGCGCATCCCCGATAATCATAACGGGTGCGTTTGTATTTCCGTCTCCAAATACGAAATTTCTTGCTCCCTTGCGCAGGTCACAAAACTCAAAGGTTGCGAGGGAAGATCTGAGTTGATCTATTGTCGTTGATTTATTTGCTAACGCTGTTGCTACATGAATTGCGCTTTTTTTTGGAATTAGCTCCGTCTTAGCAAGATTTGTATTTATTTTTTTTAAATTACTTTCTTGGTTTATTTTTTTTGCTAGTTCAAACCGATTAATTGGTTCCTCGTTTATAGTTTCAGTCAAACCTAATTCACTATAGAATTCTAAGAGTTCTCTTACTTGAATTGAATTTAAAGATTCGGATCTATCATTTGACATAGGTTTAGTTTAGGCATTGATCAATAACTCGTAAATCCCTTGTTTGATTTGTTTGCTCAACATATATTAAAAAAAAATTAAAGAGGCATTGATGACTTTTTGCGATAGGCACCTTTTGGGTATAGAGCAACTTGATCCAACTGCTATATTTGAAATCTTGAGTAGGGCTGATAGCTATGTCGATTTAAATCGACAAGCCAAAAAAAATTCGAATATCCTTTCAGGACTGACTCAAATTAATATGTTTTTTGAGAACTCAACTAGAACGCAAGCTTCATTTGAACTTGCTGGAAAACGACTTGGTGCGGATGTCATGAATATGGCTATGCAGGCATCATCAATTAAAAAGGGTGAAACGCTCATAGATACTGCTTTAACGTTGAATGCAATGAATCCAGATCTTATTGTGGTTCGTCATCCACAATCTGGCGCGGTAAAACTGCTGGCTGAAAAGGTTAATTGTTCGGTAATTAATGCGGGCGATGGTTTACATGAACATCCTACACAAGCTCTCTTGGATGCGTTGACAATTCGGAGATCAAAAGGGCGTTTGCAAAGACTATCTGTGGCAATTTGTGGTGATATTGCACATTCACGGGTTGCGCGCTCGAATTTAATTTTACTCAGTAAGCTTGGAAACAGGGTACGTTTAATTGGCCCAAGAACCTTAATGCCTAATGGAATATCTGAATTTGGTGTGGAAGTTTTTGAAGATATGCGTTCAGGACTTGAGGAAGTTGACGTTGTTATGATGCTTCGATTGCAAAAAGAAAGAATGGATGGAAGCTTTGTGCCTTCGGCAAGAGAATATTATCATAAATGGGGTTTGGATAATAAGAAATTAGCATCGGCAAAAAAAGACGTTATTGTAATGCATCCAGGACCAATGAACCGTGGAGTGGAAATTGATGGAACTTTAGCAGATGATATAAACCATTCGGTAATCCAAGACCAAGTAGAGGTTGGAGTTGCTGTGCGCATGGCGGTGATGGATTTACTTTCACGCAACGCAGCAAAAGAACTCAAAGATAGGGCGGTAGTTTGAAGCTATTACTGGAAAATGCCTATATTATTGACCCTGATAATGATGACGTAAAACTAGGGTGTTTGAGTATCAAAGATGGAAAGATATCGGAAGTTTCTTTTACGGAAAATAATTTTAATCACAAAGAATATGACAAAATAATAAATTGCGATGAAAAATATTTAGCACCTGGCATCGTAGATGTTGGTGTTAAAATATGCGAACCTGGGGAGCGGCATAAAGAAAGTTTCAGGACAGCAAGCTTAGCCGCTGCCGCAGGCGGTGTCACCACCATGATTACTCGACCTGATACTATTCCTGCGATTGATACTCCAGAAAAGTTAGA
>Ga0209631_10000761_pt1 | contig 43032 bp, 50 predicted proteins | sample COG_08_FD_184752 | JGI IMG/M metagenome (GOLD analysis project Ga0209631, IMG submission 184752) | Pelagic Microbial community sample from North Sea - COGITO 998_met_08 (SPAdes) (version 2) | ecosystem: Environmental > Aquatic > Marine > Neritic zone/Coastal water | place: Helgoland, sampling... | reverse complement strand
ACTAAGTCCTGTAAAAGTCCCTATTTCAAGTACATCTTTAATATTTGAAATTTTTATAATTAAATGAAGAAAGTAGCATTGAGTAGGATCAACCTGCATCCTTTTAATATTGCCTAGAGTTTTATTATAATTAATTATTTCCTGTTGAACTGGACTTAACTTTAAACCAAAATCATTAATATAATTTTGTAATTTTTCTGTGATATCAAGGTTTGCACCCATTAGATTAAAGCTTTTTCTTTAATATATCGTTTATTAATTGAGGATTAGCTTTGCCGCCAGAAGCTTTCATTGCTTGACCTACGAAGAAACCAAACAACTTTTCTTTTCCTTGTTTGTATTCAGCAGCTTTTTCTCTGTTATCATTAATAATCTTATCAATTAAAACTTCTAATGCTTTAGGGTCACTTTCTTGTTTTAAGTCTTTTTCTTGAACAATTATTTGTGGATCTTTGTCACCATCTATCATTAACTCAAATATTGTCTTAGCTATTTTTCCGGAGATCGTTCCATTTTTAATCAAATTAATTAGTTTTGCTAAATTTTTTGCACTTATAGGGCTTTCAGATATTTCTAAGTTTTTATTGTTTAGAATAGCGAACAATTCACCTGTAATCCAATTAACTGCTAATTTCATATCCTTATTCTTGCCCATTTTAGCAACTACTTCTTCAAAATATTTTGCAGTATCAATATCCGAAACTAAGATGGTTGCTTCATAAGCAGATAGTTTAAAATCATTAATAAATCTTTTCTTTTTGTCATCTGGTAATTCTGGAATATCAGTTTTTAGTTTGTTAATATATTCATCAGAAACATCTAGTGGTAATAAATCTGGATCTGGAAAATATCTATAATCATGAGCATCCTCTTTTGATCTCATAGATCTTGTTTCATTTTTTTTTGTATCAAATAATCTTGTTTCTTGATCAATTGATTTGCCTTCTTCTAACAAATCAACTTGTCTGTTAGCTTCATACTCAATAGCCATTTGCATAAACTTGATAGAATTTATATTTTTAATTTCACATCTTGTTCCAAATTTTTTTGAACCTTTAGTTCTAACAGAAACATTTACATCAGCTCTCAGTGATCCTTCTTGCATATTTCCATCACATGTTCCTAGATATCTCATGATTGATCTTAATTTTTTAATATACACACTTACTTCTTCAGGAGATCTAAGGTCAGGTTTGCTAACGATTTCCATTAAAGCTACTCCAGATCTATTTAGGTCAACAAAAGTGTTTTGTGGGTCAAGGTCATGAATGCTTTTTCCCGCATCTTGCTCTAAATGCAATCTTTCGATGCCCACTTCTTTTTGTCCTTCAGGCATATCTAAAATAACCTTACCCTCACCTACTATTGGATATTTGAATTGAGAAATTTGATATCCTTGAGGTAAATCTGCATAAAAATAATTTTTTCTATCAAATACTGAACGATTATTGATTTTTGCATTAAGACCAATACCAGTTTTAATAGCTTGCTTAACACAAAATTCATTTATTACTGGTAACATTCCAGGGAATGCAGCATCGACTAAACTTACTTGAGTATTAGGCTCGGCCCCAAATTTAGTTGCTGATGTTGAAAATAATTTAGACTCTGAGGTAACTTGTGCATGAACTTCTAATCCAATTACAACTTCATATTGATTATCTTTTCTATCAATTAGATACTCTGATTTACTTTTACTCATTTAATCCACCAATCAGTTATCTTATTTTTAAAATTAATCTTTTCTTCCATAGCGTAAGCTATATTTAATATATTTTGTTCATCAAAAGCTTTACCAATTATTTGTAAACCTAGCGGATATCCTTTGGCGTCATGACCTGCTGGAATAGAAATTCCTGGTAAACCTGCTAAATTAACTGGTACAGTGAAGATATCATTTAAATACATTGAAACAGGATCATCTTTCTTTTCACCGATTTTAAATGCAGAGCTTGGTGTTGATGGAGTTAATATTGCATCCACCTCTTTGTATGCCTCATCAAAATCATTTTTAATCAATTTTCTAACTTTTTGAGCTTTGAGGTAATAAGCATCATAATATCCAGATGATAAAACATAAGTCCCAATCATAATTCTTCTTTGAACTTCAGCACCAAATCCTTCTGATCTTGTTTTTTCATACATATCTATAAGATTTTCTCCTTTGACTCTAAATCCATATTTGACACCATCATATCTTGCTAAATTAGAAGAAGCTTCTGCTGGTGCTACTATATAATAAGTAGGCAAAGCATAACTAGTGTGAGGAAGTGATATATCAACTATTTCAGCTCCACAGTCTTTTGCATATTGAATACCTTTTTGCCAAAGTTCTTCTATTTCATTTGGCATAGCATCAACCCTATATTCTTTTGGTATTCCAATTTTTTTTCCTTTTATGTTATTTGTAAGTTCTTTGCTATATTCATTTCTTTTGAAATTAATCGAAGTAGAATCTTTTTCATCATAAGTGCTAATTACTTCTTGAAGTAACGCACAATCTTTTACATTCTGTGCCATGGGACCCGCTTGATCCAAGGATGATGCAAAAGCAACTATTCCATATCGTGAACAACTTCCATAAGTCGGTTTTAGACCTACTGTTCCAGTAAATGAAGCTGGCTGTCTAATAGATCCACCTGTATCAGTTCCAATAGTTATAGGTGTTAATTGACCGGCCACTGCAGAAGCTGATCCACCAGAAGAACCTCCTGGGACCAAATTTTTATCTATTGGATTTTGAACGTTTCCAAAAAAACTAGTTTCATTAGAAGATCCCATTGCAAATTCATCACAATTTAATTTTCCAAGAAGTATAGCTCCTTCATTCCAAATATTTTGAGTAACAGTAGATTCATAAGTAGGTACAAAATTATTTAAAATCTTACTTCCAGCTGTTGTACGAATATCTTTAGTACAAAACAAATCTTTAACTGCCATTGGTATACCTGGCAATTTTAAATCTAAATTTGGTTTTTGATCAAATTTTTTAGCCTTTTCTAACGCGCTTGAATAATCTTCGGTAATATATGAATTCAACTCTTTTGACTTTTCAGATCTTTCAACAAATGCTTTTGTAACTTCTTCTGAAGATATTTTTTTATCTTTAATATTTTTAACTAATTCCGAAAGTGATTGTTTTGTAATGTCAGACATTATTCTATCACCTTTGGAACCACAAAATAATCCTCATTATCTTGAGGTGAATTTTTGATTATTTGTTCACGAATATCTTTACTTTTTACCTCATCAAGTCTTAATTTTAATGTCGTTTCAGCAACAGAAGTAAGTGGTTCAACATTCTCTGTTTTTAATTCATTAAGTTTTTCAATAAAATTAAAAATAGAGTTTAGGTCTCCAGCTAATTTCTCAGCTTTTTGCTCATCCACAGATATTCTTGATAGTTTTGATATATGCTTTATTGTTTTAAGATCTATGCTCATATGCTATTTAAATATGAGGCAAACTACCACTTAAGTTTAAAATATACAATATGATCACATTAGAGGAATTCAAAAAAAAACAGTTGGATAAGTGTAGATTAATAGGATTAGACCTAGGTTCAAAAAGAATAGGAGTATCTATTTGTGATGAAAAACAATTAATTGCCACGCCATTTAAAACTATAAAAAGATCCACTTCTCTAGAGTTTATAGACGAACTTAAAAACATAATTGAGGAAAATAATATAAAAGGAATAGTTATAGGAAACCCTCTTAATATGGATGGATCCTCAGGAAGTTCTGCTCAATCTGTAAAAGACACCTCTGTTAATATAGAAAGGAGTATAAATTTACCTATCTGCTTATGGGACGAGAGATTGTCTACTGTGGGTGCTTTTAATTTGTCTAGTCAATTAGATGTTAATGTAAGTAAACGGGAAAAGAAAATTGATGAAAATGCTGCTGCTTTCATATTGCAAGGAGCTATAGATTTTCTTAATAATTAATACTTGCTATTATAGAGCTTTATAGTTATAGAGTTGGTTTTAATGGCAATTAAAACTAATAAAGCTGTTAAAATTTCCCAAAAACATCTGTTAGGTATCCAAGATTTATCAATTAATGATGTAAATTTGATTTTAGACGAAGCTCAAACATTTATAAAAGTTAATCAAAGTAAAAATAAAAAGATAGATGTGCTCAGAGGAAAAACACAAATTAACTTATTTTTTGAACCATCCACAAGAACACAAAGTTCATTTGAATTGGCTGGAAAAAGACTTGGTGCAGATGTCATGTCTATGAATATTAGCAATTCAGCGATCAAAAAAGGTGAAACATTAATTGATACGGCAATGACATTGAATGCAATGCATCCTGATATTATAGTTATAAGACATCAAGACTCAGGAGCATGTAATTTACTTTCTCAAAAGGTAAATTGTGCAGTTTTAAATGCTGGAGATGGAAGAAGAGAACATCCAACTCAAGCTTTATTAGATGCCTTAACAATTATCAATCGTAAGAAAAAAATCGAAGGACTTAAAATTGCTATTTGTGGCGACATACTTCATTCACGTGTTGCAAGATCTAATATTTATCTACTAAATATGTTAGGTGCAGAAGTAAATATAATAGCACCAACAAATTTAATGCCAAAAGAAATAGAAAAATTTGGTGTGAATACTTTTACTAATATGAAAAAAGGTTTGAAAGATTGTGATATTGTTATGATGTTAAGATTACAAAATGAAAGAATGGCAAGTTCTTATTTATCATCTAATAGAGAATATTATGAATATTATGGGCTAACACCTGATAAATTAGAGTATGCTAAACTTGATGCTTTAATAATGCATCCTGGGCCAATGAATAGAGGTATTGAGATTGATACAATATTAGCTGACGATATTAATAAAAGTGTAATTAAAGAACAAGTTGAACTTGGAGTAGCTGTGAGAATGGCTTGTTTAAAAATTTTTTGTGTGTAAATGAAGAAACAATATTTTATAAATGCTTATATAGTAGACCCTCACAATTCAGTAAACGAAGTTGGTGGTTTAATTATTGGAGAAGATGGTAAAATTGAAGCTATTGGAAAAAAGGTTAATTCAAACAATCTTCCTACAAGAGAAAAACCAGTTGATTTAAAAGGAAAATATATATTTCCAGGACTTGTTGATATGCGAGTTTTTGTAGGAGAACCTGGTTATGAATATAAAGAAAATTTTAGAACTTTAAGCGATGCCGCTCTATCAGGTGGTGTTACTTCAGTAGTAACAATGCCAAATACTGATCCAATTATAGACAACGTGTCTATAGTGGATTTTTTAAAAAGAAGAGGAAGAGATAAATCTAAGATAAATATTTTTCCTTGTGCTTCTCTTACAAAAAATATTGAAGGCACCAATATGACTGAGTTTGGTTTATTGCAAAAAAAAGGTATTATTGCTTTTACAGATGGTATCAAAACAATCCAAAATCCACGACTGATGTCTAGAATAATGAATTCTGCAAAAGACCTTGGGTGTTTAATAATGCAACATGCAGAAGATTATGAGCTTGCAAAAAATGGAATGATTAATTCAGGAATTATTGCCTCAAAACTGGGTTTATCTGGAATACCAGAAATTGCTGAAAGAATATTGATTGAAAGAGATTTAACTTTACTAGAAAAGGTTAGATGTAGATATCATATATCTCAGTTATCCTCTCAAAAGTCTGTTGATGTAATTAAGCAAAGAAAAGAAATAGTTAAATTTACATCTGGAGTTTCTATTAACAACCTTTCTTTAAATGAAAATGACATCGGAGACTTTAGAACTTTTTTAAAATTATCACCTCCCCTAAGAAGAGAAGAAGATAGAGTTGCCTTAGTTCAGGGTTTAAAAGAAGAATTGATAGATGTTATTGTGTCAGATCATAAGCCAGAAGATGAAGAGTCTAAAAGATTAACTTTTTCTCAAGCTGCAACTGGAGCGTCAGGTATAGAAACTCTTCTTTCACTAAGTTTAGAACTTTACCACAATGGATCTCTAAAATTAGAAACAATTATTAAAGCGTTAACATCTAATCCAGCTAAAATACTCAAATTAGATAAAGGCAATCTTTCAATTGGAAATGATGCTGACTTATGCATTGTTGATGTAGATAAACCGTGGATTGTAAAAAAAGAAAAACTGGTTTCAAAATCTAAAAACACCTCAATTGAGGACAAAAAACTTCAGGGCAAAGTTGTAAATACGTTTGTAAAAGGCAAAGAATTATTTAAGCTATAATATGGATATTTTATTTATAGGTATAGTTTGTTATCTTATGGGCTCTATACCATTTGGTTATATTTTAACGAAAATTTTTTTAAAAAAAGATATTAGAGATGTTGGTTCGGGAAATATTGGTGCCACAAATGCTTTAAGAACTGGAAATAAATCCATTGGATATGCAACATTATTTTTTGATACTGTAAAAGCAATTATTCCTATTGTTTATATTAAATTTAATTTTCCAGAATTTATTTATATTGCATCTCTTTGTTCTTTTTTAGGTCATGTATTTCCTGTTTGGCTCAAATTTAAAGGTGGTAAAGGTGTTGCAACTTATATTGGGATCTTATTTGCTTTAAATATTTACTTTGGATTGATATTCATAGTTTTATGGCTGATCACATTTGCTATTTTTAAATTTTCATCTTTAGCTTCTTTAGTTGCTTCTATTTCAATCCCTGTTTATTTATTGATTTTAACTCAATATGACCAGGTATTTTTTTTTACAATTATGTTTGTACTAATTTTTTTTACACATAAAGAAAATATTAAAAGATTGAAAAATAAAGAAGAAACTAAGACAAAAATTTATTAATTTGACTATCTAGGTCTTTTGAGTAGTTTAAAGTTTATGAATTTAGTCATTGTCGAAAGTCCTGCTAAAGCGAAAACTATAAACAAATATTTAGGTGATAAATATAAAGTTTTAGCAAGTTATGGGCACATTAGAGATCTTCCTTCTAAAAATGGTTCAGTTGATCCAGATCAAAATTTCAAAATGGAATGGGAAGTTGATAGTTTTTCAAAAAAATATCTAAAAGAAATTACTGATGCTGCCAAAGATTCGTCTAAAATTATCTTAGCAACTGACCCTGACCGTGAGGGGGAGGCAATAGCGTGGCATGTTAAAGAATATCTAAATGAAAAAAAACTTCTAAAAGACAAGGAAATTGAAAGAGTTGTATTTAATGAAATTACAAAAAAAGCAGTAATACATGGTATTGAAAATCCAAGGCAGATTGAGCCCTTGCTTGTTGATGCTTATATGGCCAGAAGAGCTCTTGATTACTTAGTTGGTTTTAATATATCACCAATACTTTGGACAAAACTACCAGGTTCAAAATCTGCAGGAAGAGTTCAGTCTGTAGCTTTAAAATTAATTACAGAAAGAGAGCATGAAATAGAAGAATTTAATCCAGAAGAGTTCTGGACTTTAACTGTTAATTTTATAGATGAAAAAAATCAGAGTATTAAAGCTAGTATCAGTCAATTGGACAATAACAAAATTGAAAAATTTTCATTTAGAAATAAAAATGAAATAAATAAAGCTATATCAAGTATAAATAAAAAAAAATTTAGTATTACAGATATTTCAAGTAAAATAGTAAATCGCAACCCCTCTGGGCCATTCACTACTTCAACTCTTCAACAAACAGCATCAAGTAGGTTGGGATTTGGTGCATCAAGAACAATGCAAATTGCACAAAAACTTTATCAAGGTATAGAGATAGAAGGTGAAACTATAGGTTTAATCACTTATATGAGAACTGATGGAACTAATTTATCAAAAGATGCTATTTCATCTTTTAGAGATTACATTAAACAAGAAATTGGTAATGAATATTTACCTGAGAATTCATTGAATTATTCTGGAAAAAAAGCAAAAAATGCTCAAGAAGCTCATGAAGCAATTAGACCTACAGATATTATAAGAACTCCGGAAAGTATTAAAAAATATTTAAGCACAGATCAAAATAAACTTTATGACTTAATTTGGAGTAGAGCCCTGTCCTCTCAAATGGAGTCTGCTAAATTTAATAGAAACACTATCACTGTAACTTCAGATAATAATGACACAATTTGTAAAGCTAGCGGCTCAGTTATCAAATTTGATGGTTTCTTAAAAATCTATAATAATCCTAGCAAAGACGACGATGAAAGTATTTTACCAGACATGTCAAAAGGACTTGTTAATATTGAATCTTTATTTGATGAGCAACATTTTACTCAACCACCACCTAGATACTCAGAGGCAAGTTTGGTAAAAAAACTTGAGGAATTAGGAATTGGTAGACCTTCTACATATGCAAGTATTATTTCAACAATAGCAAATAGAGGATATGCAGAAATATTGAATAAAAGATTTTTTCCTACAGATAGAGGAAAATTAATTTCAGCTTTTTTAGAAAAATTATTTTCAAAATATGTTGACTATAATTTTACAGCAGGTCTAGAAGATCAATTAGATGAAATTACCAGTGGAAAAGAAAGTTGGATTAAAGTTTTAGAGCTATTTTGGAAAGATTTTAATAATAACGTCACTGAAGTAAAAGAAATAAGAACTAGAGAAGTTTTAGACCTTTTAAATGACAGTTTGGGAAATTTGGTTTTTGATAAAGATAGTGAGGGAAATGTAGTCAGAAAATGTCAACTATGCAGTTCAGGAACACTTAGTTTAAAAAATAGCTTTAGAGGTGGTGCATTTATTGGTTGTTCAAATTATCCAGATTGTAAGTTTACCCGTCCATTATCCAAAGCAAAAGCTGCAGCTCAATCTCAATTGGCTGAACCAAAATTTATTGGAAAACATAAAAATGGAAATGATATTTATCTAAAGAATGGAAGATTTGGTCCCTATCTTCAATATGAAAAAATTCTAGATGATATTGAGCAGAAAAAAAAGACAAAAAAAAAGAAAAAGTCAAAAAAACTGAAAAAAGATGTTAATGAACTTTTAAAAAATGTATCTATACCTAAAGGTTTAGAGTTAGATAATATTGATTTAGAAAAAGCCCAATTTTTATGTTCACTTCCAAAATCTTTAGGAATAAATCCTGATAACCAAAAAGAAATTACATTAAATACAGGAAGATTTGGTCCTTACTTAAAATGTGAAAACAAATCAGCACGGATAGAAAATATTGAAGAAATCTTTTCTATAGGTCTTAATAGGGCAATAACTTTAATAGCTGAAGCAAAACCAGGAAGAATGTCATCATCGATTATTAAAGATTTAGGTGAACACCCTGAAGATAAAAAACCAGTTAGAGTTATGAAGGGTCAATATGGACCTTATATCAAATATAAATCTTTAAATGCAACAATACCTGAGGAAAAAGACCCCACAGAACTAACAATGGAAGAGGCTTTAATTCTTATTGAGAAAAGAAAAGAATACGATAAAAATAAAAAATCAAAAAAAAGGAAATCAAAATGAACTATGAAGATAATCTAAAAAAAAATAATATAAAACTACCAGAAGCTAAAGCGCCTGTTGGAAATTATGTTGCAGCAAAAACTTCAGGAAAAATTTTATTTATATCTGGTCAAATTTCGATTGATGAAAATGGAGAATTGATAAAAGGTAAAGTTGGGAAAGATTTAGACACAGATGCTGGTTATAATGCAGCAAAAAGGTGTGCTTTAAGTATTGTTGCACAAGTCAAAAAAGCTTGTGGGGGTGATTTATCAAAAATCAAATCATGTATAAAGTTAACTGGGTTTGTCAATTCTACTGAAGACTTTATCGAACAACCAAAAGTAATTAATGGGGCTTCTGATTTAATAGCTTCAATTTTTGGGGAAGCTGCTATGCACACAAGAGCAGCTGTAAGCACAAATAGTTTACCGCTTGGTGTTTCTGTTGAAGTTGATGCAATTTTTGAATTAAAATAAAATTTTATCTACCAATACTAAAGTACTTAAATCCTTGTGCTTTTATTTTTGTAGGAGAATATATATTTCTCATATCATAAATAATAAATTTTTTTCGTTTTGCTAAAGTTTTAAAGTTCAAAGATTTGAAATCATTCCACTCAGTATGAATTATCACCAGATCAGATCCTTCTAAAGATTTTTTAATCGTATTTTCGTATGAAACATTTCTAATTTTTTCGAAATCTTTTTTATATCCAGTAGGATCAAAATATTTTATTAATGCTCCTTTTCTTGACAAAGCAGGTATCATTACAAGACTTGATGAGTCTCTCATATCATCAGTGTTCGCTTTAAAGGTAACACCAAGAAAAGTTATCTTTTTATTTTTTACTTTATTTTTTAAAATTTGATGAACTCTCTTAAGTAGGATATTTGATCTATTTTGATTTGACTTAATTACAGACTTTATCACTGATAAATTTGTTTTAAATTGATCAGCTGTAGAAGTAATAGCTCTAGTATCCTTTGGAAAACAAGAGCCACCGTAAGCCGGTCCAGCTCTTAAAAAACGACTTCCTATTCTTTTATCAAGACCCATTCCTATGGAAATATCCTCTACATTAATACCTGTTTTTTCACACAGATTAGCTATTTCATTTATAAAAGTAATCTTTGTAGCTAAAAAAGCATTCGACGCGTATTTAATTAATTCAGCTGCTCTTCTTGAAGTATGAATATAATGAGCCCCTTTTGATATCAATGGAGAATATAAATTTTTTAAAACTTTATTTGATTTTTTGTCATTTGAACCAATTACTATTCTATCAGGATAAGTAAAATCTCTTATAGCTTCACCTTCTCTTAAAAATTCAGGATTAGACACAACTGTAAATTTATTTTTATTATGTTTTTTTGATAATATTTTTTCTATTTCATCGCCAGTAGTTACTGGAACAGTGGATTTAGTTATAATTATTTTAAACTTATTAATTGACGAACTTATTTCTTTAGCAACATTATAAATCTGACTTAAATCAGCAGAACTTCCACCTTTTTTAGTTGGTGTTCCTACACAAATAAAAATGATATCACTATTTTTTACCGATATTTTTAAATCAGAAGAAAAGGTTAATTTTTTATTTTTGTAATTTTTAATTACTAATTCAGATAAACCAGGTTCATAAATAGGAACTTTACCTTTTTTGAGTGAATTAATTTTATTTATATCTTTATCAACACAAATTACATCATTGCCTAAGTCAGAAAAACAAACGCCACTGACTAAACCTACATAACCTGTGCCTATCATACATAATTTCATAATTTTTTTACTTCCATTGATGATTTAATATAACCAGCCATAGTTCCGCAATCTAAATATTTACCTGAAAAGGTATGGGCAATAAATTTTTCCTTATCATTTATTAAAGATTGGATTGCATCAGTAATATGCACTTCTCCACTTTTTCCTGGTTTTTGTTTTTTTAATTTTGAAAAAATTTTTTTAGGTAAAATATATCTACCAATAACAGCTTTATTTGAAGGTGAAAATTTAATTGATGGTTTTTCAACAACTTTATCAATTAAAAAATTTTTTTTATTTAATCTTTTATTTAATTTATAAATTCCCCATCTTGAAACTGTTTTTCGATTAACATTCATACTTGCCATAACAGATGATTTGTACATTTTATGAACTTTTATCATAGATTTTGAACAATTTTTTTTTATTATAAGATCATCAGGTAACAACATTAAAAAAAAATTATTTTTAATATATTTTTTTGCTTTTAATACGGCGTCACCTGTGCCCAAAGGTCTATTTTGATAAACAAATTTTATCATTTTCTTATAACTTAAAATTTTATTATATTCTTTAATAATTCTAGGATCTTTTTTTTTCTTAATAATACTTTTATAAAAACTATCTTTGTAAAAATAATTCTTTATTATTTTTTTTTTTTGGGAAATTATAAAAATTACTTCTTTAATTCCAGCGTCAATACATTCATCTAAAATATATTCAATACCAGGCCTTCCATTTATAGGTAAAAGTTCTTTTGCAAAAACACTGGTAAGTGGTAGTAGACGAGTACCCAGGCCAGCTAGTGGAATAATTGCTTGTTTAATCATTTAAATGTTTTACTTATTAAAATGTTTTATACAAATGAAAATTTTAATTAATAATAATGATTTAAATGAGGCATTATATAGTGCCACTAATTTAGGCTTTGTACCAACTATGGGAAGTCTTCATAAGGGCCATATATCCTTAATTAAAAATTCACTAAGGCAATGTAGTCAAACTATTGTAAGTATATTTGTAAATCCGACACAATTTAACAATCAAAAAGATTATTTAAGATATCCAAGAAATAACAAATTAGATTTATCAATTTTAAAAAAATTAGGGGTAGATTTTGTCTTTATGCCAAACAAAAAAAATGTCTATTATTCAAAGCAAAAACCTAAAATTAAGTTGAATAAAAAAGATAAAATTCTATGTGCAAAATACAGAAAAGGACATTTTGAGGGTGTTATTGATGTTATGAGTCGTTTAACAGAAATGATAAAACCGAAAAAAATATTCATGGGAGAAAAAGATTTTCAACAATTATATTTAGTTAAGAAATATATTGAAAAAAAAAATAAGTCTAAGATCATACCTTGTAAGACCATAAGAGATAATAATAAACTTGCTTTATCTTCAAGAAATTTACTATTAAGTAAAAAGGAATTAATCAAAGCTGGTAAAATAGCAAAAGATCTAAATTTTTTTAAAAAAAAATTAATAAAAAAAAAAAATATAAAAAAATTACTTATGATTAAAAAAAATGAATTAAAACAATTGTATAATATCAATATTGAATATCTTGAATTAAGAAAAGACATTGATCTTAAAAATACAAATAAAATAAAAAATTCTAGAATTTTCTTTGCCTATTATCTGAACAAAATTAGATTAATAGACAATTTTTAGTATCTACAAGAAATAAGCACCGACACCCAAAAATGACACAAAGCCAATTACATCTGTGATTGTTGTAACAAAAACACTAGACGCGATAGCAGGATCAATATTCATTTTCTTTAAAGTAACTGGAACTAAAATTCCAAATAGTCCTGCGACTATCATAGTTAATACCATTGAAATTGAAATAATTAATGAAAGTTGAATATCTTGAAACCATAATTGTACAATTAATGAACTTATAATTGCAAAGATGATTCCATTTAAAATACCTATATTAAATTCTTTTAAAATATTTTGATTGAAATTATTTTTAGTTAAATCATTTGTTGCAAGTGTTCTAACAGTTACAGCAAGTGTTTGCATTCCAGCATTTCCACCCATAGATGCAACAATTGGCATTAAAAATGCCAAAACAACCATCTGTTCAATTGTTGCTCCGAATAAGCTTATACAATATGTCGCTAAGAAAGCGGTAAAAAGATTTAATAATAACCAATTAAATCTTCTCTTTGTTTTTGTAATGACACCGTCTGTAATTTCTTCATCACCTACTCCTGCTAGCCTTAAAGCATCTTCTTCAGCTTCTTCTTTAAGTACTGTTAAAACGTCATCTGATGTAATCATACCTACTAACTTATTGTTTTTGTCTATAACACATGCAGAATTTAAGTTATAATTTTCAAATAAATTTCCAACTTCCTCTCTATCCATATCAACTGGTACTAAAAAAGTTGAATCTTCCATGATCGAAGACATTTTAGACTCTCTTGGTGTTCTTAAAACTTTAGATGATGGGACGGTACCAATTGGTTTAAAATTTTCATCTACAATATAAATTTCTAAAAATTGTTCAGGTAGATCTTTATTTTCTCTTAGATAGTCAATAGTTTGTCCAACTAACCAATTACTTGGAATAGCCGTAAATTCTCTTTGCATTATTCTCGCTGCACTGTCCTCAGGATAACTAAGACCTTCTAATAATGCAAATCTATCTTTAGGGGGCAAAGCACCTAATATAGAATTTTTATCTTTTTCATCAACATTTTCTAAAATTGAAATTGCATCATCGGACTCTAAATTTTTAAGTATTCTAACTATTGCATCAGAAGAAAGGAATTTAATGATTTCTGATTGAACAGACTCATTTAATTCAATAAAAACTTCAGGATCAATTTTAAAATTATTTAATTTAATTAAACTTTCTCTATCATTTTGATTTAAATGTTCAATAATGTCAGCAGCATCTGCTGGGTGCATTTCTTTAAAAGAATTGGTTATAAACAACGCATCATTAGATGCAATTTTATCTGTAACAACTTTGATATATTCTTTGTTAAATTCAAAATTGACTTTTTTATCTTTCATTTTTTTAATTAAAGTCATAAATATTTCTGTTATTCAGTCGCAACTTTTAATACATAATAAGAAGATTACAATTTTTAAATGAATATAGAGATTAAAAAGTCTAAAAAACCTATAAAATATGAATATGCAATAAGTTTCATGGAGCAAAGACTATTAGATATTAGCAAGAATGAATCTAATGAATTAATTTGGGTTCTAGAACATGACAATCTTTATACAGCTGGAACTAGTTATGGTCAGCATGAAATAATCGATAAATCTATTAAAATTATAAAGACTAATAGAGGGGGAAAAATTACTCATCATGGTCCAGGTCAACTAATATGTTACTTTGTTATAGATTTGAAAAAAAGAAAAAGAGATATTAGAAAATTTATTTCTTTAATTGAAAGAACCATAATAGATACACTTAAAATTTATAATATAAAAACTTTTGCAGATAAGAACAATATTGGTATTTGGTATAATGACAATAATAAAATAAAAAAGATAGCGGCTATAGGTATTAGAGTAAGTAAGTGGATTGCTTACCATGGTTTTTCTATTAATATTAGTAACGATCTTAAAAAATATGATGCGATAATTCCTTGTGGTATCAAAGATAAAGGTGTGACCAATTTATACGAAATAAACAATCAAAATTATAAAAATTTAGAAGATAAAATAATTGAAAACTTTATTTTAAATTTAAAAAATTTAGACGCTTGACTTTGAGTAATTTTTTAAAATGATCTGGTAACAATGCAGTGTAAGTATGTTTGATATCTTTAATCATAAACCTAATCTGATAAGAATGGAGCATTAAATTTTTATTAATTCCTCTAGTTAAATTGGATAATTTATATTTTGTATCTCCAAAAATTGGTTGGCCTATAGCGTATAATTGTTTTCTGAGTTGATGTTTTCGCCCAGTAATTGGTTTTAATTCAACTAAACTAGCTTCAGTGTTTTTATCGAGTACTTTAAAAAATGTTTTTGCTTTTTCTATTATCTTTTTGTTACCATCATATCTAATCAGATCATCATTCCACTCACCGAAATCCTTATCTAATTCACCATGACAAATAGCTAAATATGTTTTGTGAACCTTACGTAATCTAAACAAAGATGTTAACAACTGAGCACTCTCTCTTTTTTTTGCCATAATAAAAACTCCTGAAGTGTCTTTGTCTAGTCTATGAACTGAATAAGGTTTGGTGTCTTGAAAAATTTCACTTTTTGTAAAGATATCAACTAAATTTTTTTTTGATTTAGTTCCACCCTGAACCGAAATACCAGAAATTTTATTTAAAACAATAAAATCATTATTATTATCGATAATTTGGTCTTCATTAGACTTAATTATTTCTTTAGAAGGTTTAAATTTAATCTTTTTTTGAATAATATTTTCTTTAAAAGATATGTTGTATAAATCAATTTTATCATTTGTTTTAATTTTGTGTGAACTTTTAATTTTTTTTTTGTTAAGCTTTATTTTTCCTGCTCTTAGATTTTTTTCAATTAAGCCCTGAGGAATTTTACCTATTGAATGTCTTATCCATCTATCAATACGCATATCGTTACACGTTGAATCAACGATGTAAGACTTTTTCATAGTTTAAAATTTATGCTGTTGCTGGCTTTTTTTCTTCAGCTTTAGGTAATTCTTTAGTTATTTCTTTTTTCTTTTTATCAATTCTTCTTGCTTCAACATCTCTATCTACAAATTCAATTATAGCCATAGGAGCATTGTCACCATATCTGTAGCCAGCTTTAATTATTCTTGTATATCCGCCACTTCTTTTTTCATATCTTTTTGATAACGTTTTTTTAACCTTGTTTGCTGATTTTGAATCTTGAAGTTGAGAAACTAACATTTTTGAAGTTTGCAAAGTGTCTTTTTTGCCTAAAGTTATTATCTTGTCAGCTTGTGGTTTTAAAAATTTAGCTTTTGGCAAAGTTGTTTTGATTTGCTCATATTTAATCAAAGAATTTAACATATTCTTTAAAAGAGCTTTTCTGTGTTCAGAGGTTCTATTTAACTTCTTATTTACCATTCCATGTCTCATATTAGATTGCTTCCTCTAATTTTTTTGACATCTCAGCTATATTATCAGGAGGCCAATTTGGAATTTCCATACCTAAGTATAAAGACATACCTGTTAAAACTTCTTTGATTTCATTTAACGATTTTCTACCAAAATTTGGAGTTCTTAGCATTTCACCCTCAGACTTTTGAACAAGATCTCCAATATAAATAATATTATCATTTTTTAGACAATTCATAGATCTTACTGAAAGTTCGAGTTCATCAACTTTCCTTAACAGATTTTTGTTAAATTCTGGTTCTGATGACACTTCTTTTACTTGAACTTCAACTGGTTCATCAAAATTAACAAACATTTTTAGTTGATCTTGAAAAATTCTTGCTGAATAAGCAACTGCATCTTCTGCCGATATAGAACCATTAGTTTCAACTTCCATAGTTAGTTTATCATAATCTAATGCTTTACCCTCTCTTGCAGTGCTAATTGAATAAGATACTTTTTTAACTGGACTATATAATGAGTCAATTGCTATTAAACCCAATGGTGGTTCTTCAGGCTTATTAAGTTCAGCCGGAACATAACCTTTACCAGTATTAACGTTCATTTCCATGTGAAAGTTTGTATTTTCATCTAGATTACAAATAACTAAATCTGGATTTAGAATTTCAACATCTGCAATTTGGGAAATATCAGAAGCTTTAATTTCACCAGGACCTTTTGCATCCAATATAAGTTTTTTTGTACCCTCCGATTGACTTTTTAGCGCTAGAGATTTCACATTTAAAACTATATCAGTTACATCTTCTCTAACTCCCTTAATAGAAGTAAATTCGTGCAAAACACCATCTATCTGGATAGAGGTAACTGCCGCCCCTCTAATTGATGATAATAATATTCTTCTTAAAGAGTTTCCAAGAGTAAGACCATATCCTTTTTCTAAGGGTTCAGCTACTATTGTGGCTCTAGTTAAATCATCACTTATCTTAACATCAAGTTTACTTGGCTTGATAAGAGATTTCCAATTTTTTACATTCACATTTTCTGTTTCCATTAAACTCTCCTTTTTTTTGGTGGTCTAGTCCCATTATGAGGCATAGGTGTGGTATCTTTAATTGATAAAATCTTAAAACCCCTAGCTTGAAGTGCTCTAAGAGCTGTTTCACGACCAGACCCAGGTCCTTTAACTTCTACTGATAAAGTTTTCATACCATATTCCAAAGCTTTTGATGCGGCTGAATCAGCAGCAATTTGAGCTGCATATGGTGTTGATTTTCTAGAGCCTTTAAAACCTTTTTGTCCTGCTGAAGCCCATGAAATTACATTTCCGTTAGTATCTGCTATTGAAATTATTGTATTATTAAAAGTAGATTGGACATATGCTATGCCATTCAAAATATTCTTTTTTACTTTTTTTTTTTTAGAATAAGAACTTTTATTAGATTTTTTTGAGGACTTTTCAACTTTTTGTTCCTTATTTTCAACTTTTTCAACTTTTGCCATAATTATTTTTTAAGTGGTGTTAATTTTTTTCCAGCTATTGCAATAGCTTTTCCTTTTCTAGTTCTTGCATTGCATCTTGTTCTTTGACCTCTTACTGGTAATTTTTTTCTATGTCTTGTACCTCTATAACATGCTAGATCAATTAATCTTTTAATACTTAAAGAAAATTCACGTCTTAAATCACCTTCAACTTTAAAGTTTTGATCAATATATTCTCTAATCTTTAAAATCTCGTCGTCTGTAAGCTGATTTACTCTTTTCTCTTTTGGAATTTCTAAAGAATTGCAAATTTGACTTGAAAATTTATCTCCAATTCCATAAATATAAGTAAGTCCAATATGAACAAGTTTATTTTGTGGGATGTTAATACCTGCAATACGAGCCATAATTTTTGTGATAATTTTAGCCTTTTATATAATAAGTTCTTTCAAAGTCAATGTCTTAAACATTGATAAAACTGTCAATTTTAGCGGTTATTTGATCTATTTTCAATGTCCCATCTATTTCTATAAAATTTGAATTTTTAGAATAGAAATCCAAGACAGGTCTAGTTGTTTCCATGTAAGTCTCATACCTTTTTAAAATAGTGTTTGAGTCATCATCTGATCTTTTTTCTAAAATTTTTCTTTTTTCAATTCTTTCTATTATTGTGCTTTTATTTACATTTAGAAAAAAAATAAAATCAATTTTTTGTTTTGAGCCGTCTAACAATATATCTAAATTTTGAGCCTGACTTAACGATCTTGGATAACCATCAAAGATTAATTTATTTTTTTTTTGAGGATCAAATATAACCTTTTTTATAAGGTTATTAACTATTTCATCATTTACAAATTTTCCATCATCCATGTCATGTATTATTTTTTTACCAATTTCTGTATCTTTTTGAATTTCGTCTCTTAACATTTCACCAGTTGATATCTGAAAGCCATTTAATTTTTTAACTAAATATCTAGCCTGAGTACCTTTTCCAGCGCCCGGAGGTCCAAATAAAATCAAATTCATTTTTTCTTATCTACCAAATTTAGTTTTTTTAATTAATTGCTCATATTGGGAACTCATTAATCTAGTTTGTATTTGTGTAACTGTATCAATTGCAACTACTACAACAATTAAAATTGAAGTTCCTCCAAGATAAAATGGTATTGGATAATTGGCGATTAAAAATTCTGGCATTAAACATACCAAAGTTAGATATAATGCACCAATAGTAGTTAATTTAGTCAAGATATTTTCTATATAAATTGCTGTGCTTTCACCCGGTCTTATTCCTGGAACAAAACCACCATACTTTCTTAAATTGTCAGCTGTTTCAGTTGGATTAAAAGTAATTGATGTATAGAAAAAAGTAAAAAAAATTATCCCAGAAGCATATAATAACATATATAGAGGCTGTCCTTGAGTAAAATACGAACTTAAATTTAAAAAAGTTTCATTATCAGAAAAATTAAAATTTGAAAATGTTACAGGTAATAATAATAATGCAGAGGCAAAAATTGCTGGTATTACTCCAGCCTGATTAATTTTTAAAGGCAAGTGTGATGACTCTCCACCATACATTTTATTACCCATTTGTCTTTTAGGATAATTTATTAAAATTTTTCTTAAAGCTCTTTCCATAAAAACAATAAATAAAATTGTCATTATTAATAAAACAAAAATTGCCAAGATCATTATTGTAGATACTGCACCAGTTCTACCAAGTTCAAAAGTAGTAACTAAGGCTCGTGGTATTTCGGCCACTATTCCAGCGAAAATTATAAGTGATATACCATTACCAATACCTCTTTGAGTAATTTGTTCACCTAACCACATTAGAAAAATTGTTCCAGCCACTATAGTTGTTACTGTTGAAACTTTAAAAAAAATACCAGGATTAATTACTAAATCTGCTGACGACTCTAATCCCACAGACAAACCATAGCCTTGGACTGTAGCCAATAAAACTGTACCATATCTCGTTATTTGTGTAATCTTAGATCTACCAATTTCCCCTTGTGATTTTAAATTTTTAAAATAATCAGATACACCAGTAAGAAGCTGAACTATGATTGACGAAGAAATATATGGCATTATACCTAGGGCAAATATTGCCATTCTACTAACTGCTCCTCCAGCAAAAACGTTAAACATTCCTAGTAGGCCCTTTTGATTGCCTTCCATCATTACTTTTAATTGTTCAGGGTCAATTCCTGGTAAGGGAACAAATGTACCAAATCTATATACTGCAAGAATTGCAATCGTAAATATTATTCTATTTCTAAGATCATTTGCTGATGATGAAGTGCTCATTTATAGAATTAATTCTTTAATTGGATGGATCCGCCTATTTTTTCTAATTTTTCAATTGCTGATTTTGATGCCAAATTAGCTTCTATATTAATCTTATCTTTAATTTTTCCTGTACCTAGAATTTTTAATTTTTTTGAGTTTTTATTAATTAACTTAAGTTTTTTTAATAGTTCAGTGTTGAGTAATTCAGATGTTTTTATATTTTTTTTGTCAATGTAAAGTTGAATTTTTTCTAAGTTTAAAATTGCAACATTGCTATCCTTTATTGGATTAAAACCCCTTTTAGGCAATCTTCTATATAAAGGCATTTGACCTCCTTCAAAACTTTTTATTGCAACACCTGATCTAGATTTTTGACCCTTTACACCTCTGCCACATGTTTTTCCTTTTCCAGATCCTATACCTCTTCCAACTCTTAGTTTTAATTTTTTTGTTTTTTTTATGTTATTAAGTTTAGTCATTAGCCTCTTTTTTCAATAATCTCTGATATTTTTTTGTTTCTTATACTTGAAATTTGCTTTGGTGAATTTTGTTTCAATAAAGCTTTCATGGTAGCTCTAATTACATTGTGAGCATTAGATGTACCCATAGATTTTGCAACTATATCTTTTACTCCTAAAACTTCACATACTGCTCTTACTGGCCCACCCGCTATAATTCCAGTACCTTTAGAAGCGGCTCTTAAGATTATTTTTCCTGAACCATCTTTAGCTTTAACATCATGATGAATAGTTCTTCCTTCTCTTAAAGGAATTTGGATAAGTTTTCTACGAGCCATTTCATTTGCTTTTTTAATTGCGTCTGGAACTTGTTTGGCTTTAGCATGAGCAACACCAATTCTTCCCGCTTGATTTCCTACAACAACTAAAGCTGAAAAACCAAATCTTCTTCCACCTTTAACAACTTTTGTTATACGGTTTATATGAACCAATTTTTCTAAAATGTCATCGTTTTTTTTATCTTTAAAATCACTCATAATTAAAATTCCATTCCGTTTTTTCTCAGTGTTTCTGCAAAAACTTTTACTCTTCCGTGATACTTATAAATACCTCTATCAAAGAAAATTTTTGTTATTTTTTTTTCTTGAGCTCTTTTTGCAAGTTTTTCTGCTACAACTTTTGATAATTCCGTTTTGTTTACTTTAGTTCCTGACTTAATATCCTTTTCAACAGATGACGCTGATAAAAGAGTTATATTTTTTATATCATCGATTATTTGAGCTGATATATTATTTGTAGATCTAGATATAGATAATCTAAAACGATCATTAGATGCAACCTTTTTAACCTTGTTGCTGACTCTAAACTTTTTTCTTTTATTAGTATTAAGTTTCATTATTTTTTCTTACCTTCTTTTTTCAAAACGTATTGACCTTGTTCTCTAATACCTTTGCCTTTGTATGGTTCAATTTTTCTAAAAGTTTTAATCTTTGAAACAACAGATCCAACTAATTGTTTATCAAAGCCAGATATTTTTAAAATTGTTTGTTTTTCTACAACTATTTTTATGTTTTCAGGTATGTCGAAATTAATATCATGACTATAGCCCAATTGAAGATTCAATTGTTTTCCTTTAAGGGCAGCTCTATAACCAACTCCTACTAACTCTAGAATTTTTTCGTATCCTTTACTTGAGCCAATAACTGCGTTATTTATCAAACTTCTATTCATTCCCCAAAGTCTTTTGCTATTTTGATCAATTTTTTTTGGTTTTAATGAAATTTCCTTTCCATCCATGATGTCTAAATTGAACATTTCTAAATCTATATCTAATGATTTTTTTCCTAGTGGGCCCTCAATATTTAAAATGTTACCAGCCAAAGCTACTTTTACTTTTTCTGGTATAGATATATTTATTTTACCAATTTTTGACATTAAAATACCTTACAAATTATTTCGCCACCAACTTTTTGTTTTCTTGCATCCATATCTGTCATTACTCCTTTTGGAGTTGATATTATTGCAATACCTAAGCCATTATTTATTTTAGGTAATCCACTAGCACTTGAAAAAATTCTTCTACCAGGTTTTGATACACGTTCAAATGCACTTATTACAGGATTTCCTGAATGATATTTAAGCTCTAAGTTTAAAACAGGCTTATTTTCTTCAGTATTAATTTTAAAATCCTTAATAAATCCCTCATTTTTAAGAATGTCAGCAATCTTAGTTTTAAAATTTGACGATGGTAGTTCTACATTTTTATGATTTCTTGCTTGAGCATTTTTAACTCTTGCAATCATATCTCCTATTGGGTCACTTAAACTCATATATTCCTTTCTACCAACTTGATTTTACTAAACCAGGTATTTTACCTTGTAATCCTAATTGTCTTAATGCAATTCTAGATATTTTTAACTTTCTATAAACTCCATGTGGTCTTCCTGTAATTTGACACCTGTTCATAATTCTATTTGTAGCAGAATTTCTCGGTAATTTAGATAATTTTTGCTGAGCTTTGAAACGTTCTTCTAAAGGAAGCTTTTTATCCATAATAATTTTTTTAAGTTTTTCTCTTTTTTTATAAAATTTGTTAGATAATTTTATTCTTTTATTATTTTTATTAACCGCACTAAGTTTAGCCATTTTAATTATCCCCTTTTTTAATAAATGGAAAATTCATTTTTTCTAATAAAGCAAAACTGTGTTCCATATTTTTGCAAGATATAACAATTACTATATCAAGACCTCTTACTTTATCAGCCCTATCAAAACTCACTTCTGGAAAAATTATATGTTCCTTTATACCAAAAGTGTAATTTCCAAATTTGTCAAAACCTTTTGGAGAAAGTCCTCTAAAGTCTTTAATTCTTGGTAAAGCAATATTTACTAATCTGTCTAAAAATTCATACATCTTATTTTTTCTTAAAGTTACTTTTAGTCCAGCATTTGTCCCAGCTCGTGTTTTAAAGTTTGCTACAGATTTTTTAAATTTTGTTATTACAGGTTTTTGACCAGTTATTTTAGCTAAATCTTCTTCACAAGATTTTAAAATCTTAGATTCACTTCCATCTAACCCAAGACCCATATTCAAAACAATTTTTTCAATTTTAGGACCCATATACAGATTTTTAAACCCAAATTGAGATTTTAGTGCAGGTTGAATCTCTTTAACAAATAATTCTTTTAATCTAGGACTCATTATTTTTTAGCCTCTACTTTTTTGCTTTTAGTTTTAACATCAATAAGTTTTAAATTTGATATATGAATAAAACTTTCCTTAGAAACTATTCCACCTTTTTTTTCTTTAGTTGTTTTAATGTGTTTTTTTACCATATTAATTTCTTTTACTTTGGCTCTATTATTTGGCCTGTCAATTTCAATTACTTCACCTTCTTTTTTTTTATCTCTTCCTGATAAAATTTTAACTTTTAAACCTTTTTTAATCATTATTATAATACCTCTGGTGCTAACGAAATAATTTTCATTTGTCCTCTTGTTCTTAGTTCTCTTGTAACTGGACCAAATATTCTAGTCCCAACAGGTTCACCCTTGTCATCAACTAATACAGCAGCATTGTTGTCAAATCTAACTTTTGAACCATCATCTCTATGAATTCCTTTTTTAACTCTAACAACAACAGCTTTATGCACTGAGCCCTTTTTTACTTTTCCTTTAGGTATTGCTTCTTTAACCGCTATAACAATTGTATCTCCAATACTTGCGTATCTTCTTTTAGAGCCACCTAAAACTTTTATGCACTCGATTTTTTTAGCCCCAGTGTTATCAGCTACCAATAATTCAGTTTGAACTTGTATCATTATTTTATGCTCTCCATTACTTGGAATTTTTTATTTTTTGAAAAAGGTTTACTCTCTACAATTGATACTTTGTCTCCAGTTTTAAATTTATTATTTTCATCATGTGCATTGTATTTTTTCTTAACTTTAATCACTTTTTTAAGTAATGGGTGTGAATATTTTCTTTCAACCATTACTGTTATAGTCTTATTGGGTTTGTCACTTACGACCACACCTGTTAAAATTTTTTTAGGCATTTGTCTTTCCTTTTAATGTTGTTTTAAGTCTTGCTATATTTTTTCTAGTTTCATTAATTTTTGCAGGATTAGTTATTTGTGAGTTTATCTTTTGAAATCTAAAATTAAATAAATCTTTTTTAAACTTATCTATATTCTTTATGATTTGATCTTTTGATAATTTTTTAATTTCTTGTTTTTTCATTTTAAGTAAATCTTTTAATAGTTTTTGTTTTAATTGGTAATTTTGCTGATGCTTTATAAAGAGCTTCTTTAGCAACTACTTCAGAAACACCATCGACCTCGAATAAAATTCTTCCAGGCTTAACTCTACACGCAAAAAATTCTGGATTTCCTTTTCCTTTACCCATTCTTACTTCAATTGGTTTTTTAGAAACAGGAATATTTGGAAAAACTCTCGTCCATACTCTACCTTGTCTCTTCATATGTCTTGTTAATGCAACTCTAGCAGCTTCAATTTGTTTTCCAGTAACTCTTTCAGGAGATAATGCTTTTAAAGCATAAGATCCATAATTTATAAAATTTGCTCTAGAAGCCGTTCCATGTATACGACCTTTATGTGCTTTTCTCCATTTTGTTCTAACTGGTTGTAGCATTTTATATTTTACTTTCTTTGGTCGTTATTTTATTAGTTTCTTGACTAAATTCTCTAGCAAAAACTTCACCTTTATAAATCCAAACTTTGATACCTATTATTCCATATGTTGTTAGCGCTTCAGCTTCAGCATAATCTATATCAGCTCTCAATGTATGTGATGGAATACTACCATCTCTAAGCCATTCTGTTCTTGCAATCTCATTACCACCTAATCTCCCGCTTATAGAAACTTTAATACCTTTAGCACCCAATCTTAAACATGATTGCATAGCTCTTTTCATCGCACGTCTATAAGAAATTCTTTTAACAAGTTGTTGAGCAATGTTTTCTGCAACTAAATATGCATTAGTTTCTGGTTTTTTTACTTCTTTTATATTTAGTGTTACTTCATTTGTAGTGAACTTTGATAAGTTATTTTTAATTTTGTCTATATCACTTCCTTTTTTACCAATTACGAATCCTGGTCTAGAAGTGTAAATTGTAACAAAGCATTTGTTTGCTGTTCTTTCTATCATAACTTTAGAAACACCAGAATTAATCACATTTTTTTTAATAAATTCTCTGATCTTGAAGTCTTCTATCAAATAGTTTCCAAAATCTTTCTTTTTAGCATACCAAACTGAGTCCCAGCCTCTGTTGACACCCAATCTAAAACCTACTGGATTAACTTTTTGTCCCATGACTCTCCATTTTTTTTATTTCTGATAAAACTATTGTAACACTTGAATAAGGCTTTAAAATAGGCGCAGCTCTACCTTTTGCTCTAGGTCTAAATCTTTTCATTGTAATTTTTTTTCCACAATAAGCTTCTTTTACTATTAATTTGTCAATATCATATTGAAAATTATTTTCTGCATTAGCTACGGCTGAACTAATTGTTTTTCTGATATCTTTTGTTATTCTTTTTTCAGAAAATTGTAAATCTCTTATTGCAACATCAACTTTTTTTCCAACTATACCCTGTAGTATCGGGTTAAGTTTTCTCACACTTGATCTAATATTATTGTTAATTGATCTCACTGTTTTATCTTTATTTTTATCAATTTTCTTTTTTTTACTCATAATCTATTTTTTAGTTGCCGCTTCTGCTGGTTTTGCTTTTTTATCAGCAGGTGTATGTCCAAAAAAAGTTCTTGTAGGTGCAAATTCTCCTAACTTGTGTCCTACCATGTCTTCCGAAATGGTAATTGGTATAAATTTTTTTCCATTATAAATTAAAAAACTTACACCGACAAAATCTGGAATTACTGTTGATTTTCTTGACCAAGTTTTAATTGGTATTTTTTTTGGATCAACTTTATATTTATCAACTTTTTTCATCAAACTTGCTTCAACAAAAGGTCCTTTCCATACAGCTCTAGCCATTATTTAGTATCCTTCCTTTTATTTCTTCTCTTAACTATAAATTTGTCAGTTCTCTTATTATCTCTAGTTTTTAATCCTTTTGCAGATTGACCTGTTGGAGATACGGGGTGTCTTCCTCCTGCGGTTTTACCTTCTCCACCACCATGTGGGTGATCTACCGGATTTTTAACAACTCCTCTAGTATGAGGCCTTCTACCAAGCCATCTTGATCTACCGGCTTTACCAATTTTTATATTTTTTTGATCTGGGTTACTTAAAACACCAATTGTTGCTAAGGCTCTAGAATCAATCTTTCTGACCTCACCTGAAGCTAACTTAATTAAACTATAGTTGCCATCTAACCCGCTAATAGTGACTGATGTACCAGCTGATCTAGCTATTTTACCACCACCACCAGGCTGAATTTCAACATTATGAATATCTATACCTACAGGAATATCTTGTAAGGGCATACAGTTTCCAACTTTAATTTCTTTTTTAGCTCCGTTTTCTATCTTATCTCCAACTTTAATTTTTTGGGGAGCTAAGTAATAAGCATGAGTATTATCCTCAAATTTTACTAACATAATATAGCATGATCTATTTGGATCATATTCAACACGTTCAACAGTCGCTAGCATATCAAACTTTTTTCTATAAAAATCAATTTGTCTGTACATTTTTTTATGACCACCAGCTCTATTGATAGAAGTTATATGTCCGTTGTTATTTCTTCCTTTCATTGAATTTTTTGGAGAAACTAAGGATTTAAAAGGTTTACCTTTCCAAAGGCCAGATCTGTCGACAAGAATAGTTCCTCTTGTTGATTTTGTGTACGGTTTAAAAGTTTTTAATGCCATATTAGATTCCAGTTGTTAGATCGATACTTTGACCTTTTTTTAAAGTTATTATTGCTTTTTTAAATCCAGAAACTTTTACTTTTCTGCCTCTAGTTAATTTTGTTCTATTTCTTTTATTAATAATATTTATCTTAGTAACATTTACCTTAAAAATTTTTTCTATATTATTTTTTAAATTTTTTTTATTCGCACCAGATGGTACTTTAAAAACTATCTTATTTTGTTCTGATAGAGAAGTTGACTTTTCAGTCACCATTGGAGACAAAATTTTATCGTATAAATGTATCTTATCCATTTATGAATATCTCTTTTCTAGCTCTTTTACTGAACTTTCAGTAAAAACAACTTTTTCAAATTTAATAATATCAAAGGCACTAAAATGATTAACGTCTGTTACTTTTACATTTGGTATGTTTCTTATTGATTTTTCTATTTTGTCTTTTGATGATTTGTCTAAGATAATTATTGAATTTGTAATTTCAAATTTCTTAATAATAGTATTCATTTCTTTTGTTTTTTTTATTTCTGAACTAAAGTCGTTAAAGATTAATAAGTTTTTATTTTTAATTTTTTCACTCATTAGTGATGCAATACTTTTTTTTTTCTCACTTTTATTTAATTTTCTTTTTTTATAAGCTAATTCACCTTTAGGTCCGTGAGCTATTCCACCACCAACAAATATAGGTGCCTTTCTACTGGCGTGTCTTGCGTTACCAGTTCCTTTTTGTGCATAAATTTTTGATGTAGGACCTGCCACTTCGTTCTGTTGTTTAGTTTTTCCATGTCTACCCTTGTAATTAGCATTTGTTTTATACAAAACATTACTTACTAATTTACTATTAATTTTAGCAGAAAAAATTTTATCTAAGATTTCAATAGAGTCTTTTTTTCCATTTAAATTTAATTTTTCAATTTTCATTATTTTTTCTTTTTATCGGGTGTTTTTTTTGCTTCTTCAGCAGCTGTAATTTTTTCACTAATTGTTAATTTATTAATATTCTTTACTGAACTTTTAACGAGAATTTCTGAGTTTTTCGAACCTGGTATAGAACCTTTTAAATAAAGTAATTCATTTTCCAAATCTGCTCTAATAATTTCAATGTTTTGCATAGTTCTTAATTTATCACCCATGTGACCTGCCATTTTTTTTCCTTTAAAAACTTTTCCTGGGTCTTGTCTTTGTCCTGTTGAACCATGAGACCTATGTGAGACTGAAACACCGTGAGTTGCTCTTAAACCACCAAAATTATGTCTTTTCATAGCTCCTGCAAAGCCTTTACCTATAGTTTTTGACTTAGTATCTACAAATTTAATATCCTTAAAAATTTCAAGCCCAAATTCATTACCTTCTTTATAATTCTCAGTATTTGATACTCTATACTCTTTTAGTTTCTTTTTTGCTTCAGTATTTTTTTTAGCAAAATATCCTTTCATTGCTTTTGTTAACTTAGAATTTTTAATTTTTCCGTATCCAAGTTGAACTGCCTTATAGCCTCTTTTTTCTTCTTCAATAACATGAATAACTCTTGCTTTTTCCATCTTTAAAACAGTTACAGGTACTAATTGACCTGATTTATAAAATTCTCTAGTCATACCTATTTTTTTTCCAATTAAAGCAATTTCATTCATAACTAAATTTTTATCTCTACATCTACTCCTGAAGCTAAATCTAATTTCATTAAAGCTTCTACAGTTTGTGGTGTAGGTTCAATAATATCTATTAATCTTTTGTGCGTTCTAGTTTCAAACTGTTCTCTACTTTTTTTATCAATATGAGGTGATCTTAAAACTGTGTATCTTTCAATTCTTGTTGGTAGAGGTATAGGACCTTTAATTGTAGCACCTGTTCTTTTAACTGTGTTTACAATTTCCTCCGTAGAAGCATCTAAAATTTTATTATCGTATGCTCTAAGTTTTATTCTTATATTTTGTTTGTCCATTTTAGCCTGCAATCTTTTTTGTTACTTCGTCTTGAACATTTTGAGGAACTTTTGAATAATGATCAAAAAACATTGAATACTGTGCTCTACCTTGAGACATTGATCTTAAATTGTTAATATAACCAAACATGTTAGCAAGAGGTACCATTGCAGTTATAACAGTTGCATTACCTCGCTGTTCTTGAGTGCTAATTTGACCTCTTCTACTATTTAAATCTCCAATAACATCACCCATATAATCTTCGGGAGTTACTACTTCAACTCTCATTACTGGTTCTAATAATTTCAAAGTACCTTTTGTACATGCTTCCTTAAAACAAGCTCTACTTGCAAGCTCAAAAGCTAATACGCTTGAGTCCACATCATGATGTAATCCATCTAAAATTGTAACTTTATAATCTATCATTGGAAATCCTGCTAAAATTCCACCATCAGAAACTGTTTCAATTCCTTTTTCAACACCTGGAATGAATTCTTTGGGAATTGAACCACCTTTAATTTTGCTCTCTACTGATCTACCTGCACCTGGCTCTTGTGGCTCAACTAGTAATTTCACTTTAGCAAATTGACCTGCACCACCACTCTGTTTTTTGTGGGTGTACTCTACCTCAGAGGCATTTTCTAAAGTTTCTCTGTAAGCAACTTGAGGAGCTCCTACATTTGCTTCAACTTTAAATTCTCTTTTCATTCTATCAACAATTATATCTAAGTGAAGCTCACCCATGCCTTTGATAATTGTTTGACCTGACTCTTCATCTGAAGTTACTCTAAATGAAGGGTCTTCTTTAGCTAGTCTACCTAAAGCTTCCCCCATTTTTTCTTGGTCAGCTTTTGTTTTTGGTTCAACAGCAATTTCAATTACTGGATCAGGGAACTCCATTGGTTCTAATAAAACAGGTTTATCTTCATCACATAATGTATGACCTGTAATGGTGTATTTTAATCCTGCTAATGCAACAATATCACCTGCGTTAGCTTCTTTAATATCTTCTCTAGAATTTGCATGCATTAAAAGCATACGTCCGACTCTCTCTTCTTTCTCTTTTGATGAGTTGTAAATACCTGTCCCAGTTTTAATCGTACCAGAATAAATTCTAATAAAAGTAAGAGATCCAACAAAAGGATCATTAGCAACTTTGAAAGCTAGCGCTGAAAAACCGGCTCCATCGTCAAATTTCATTTCAATCTCTTCTTCTGATGAAGGTTTTGTTCCTTTTATGGAACCAATATCAATTGGGCTTGGTAAGTAGTTAATAACAGCATCAAGTAAAGGTTGAACACCTTTATTTTTGAATGCTGAGCCAGTTAAAATAGGCACAAAGCTGAAATTCAACGTTCCTTTTCTAATGCATTGTATTAAGTCTTCCTCTTTAATTTCATCACCATTTAAATAGGCTTCCATCAATTTTTCATCTTGCTCTACGGCCATTTCGACTAATTCAGTCCTATACTTTTGCGATATTTCTTTAAGATCATCTGGAATTTCTTTATATTCCCATTCTGCTCCTAACGCCTCATTTTTCCAAACTTGTGCTTTCATTTTAACCAAATCTACAACTCCAGTTAAGGAAGCCTCAATACCGATAGGTACTTGCAATACTAATGGTTTAGCACCAAGTCTGTCTTTAATCATATCAACACATCTAAAAAAATCAGCACCAGTTCTGTCCAATTTATTTACAAAACATATTCTTGGAACTTTATATTTATCAGCTTGTCTCCATACAGTTTCGGATTGGGGCTCAACACCAGCAACACCATCAAAAACAGCAACTGCACCATCCAAAACTTTTAATGATCTTTCAACTTCGATAGTAAAATCTACGTGACCTGGTGTGTCAATAATATTAATTCTATGATCTTGCCAAAAACAAGTTGTTGCAGCGGAAGTAATAGTGATGCCTCTCTCTTGTTCTTGTTCCATCCAATCCATAGTCGCAGCACCATCATGAACTTCACCAATTTTATGACTTTTACCTGTGTAATATAAAACTCTTTCAGTGGTTGTAGTTTTACCAGCATCAATATGTGCCATGATCCCAATATTTCTGTATTTATCTAATGTATGAGTCCTGGCCATAATTGTTTACCACCTAAAATGTGCGAAAGCTTTGTTTGACTCAGCCATTTTATGCACATCCTCTCTTTTTTTTACAGCTGCACCCTTTTTTTCGTATGCATCATAAAGTTCATTAAAAATTTTGTCTGACATATGTTTGTCTTTTCTTTTTCTTGCGGAGTCCACTAACCATCTGATTGCTAATGCCTGAGCCCTCTTACTTTTTACTTCTACAGGTACTTGATAAGTAGCACCACCTACTCTTCTAGATCTTACTTCTACAGTTGGTTTGATATTATTTATAGCTTCATTGAAAATATTTATAGGTTCATCCTTACTTTTAGATTTAATTTTTTCTATAGCATCATAAACAATCTTTGCAGCCACACCTCTTTTACCATCATACATTATATTATTTATTAACTTAGGAATAATTGTTGAATTAAATTTTGGATCTGGAACAACATTTTTTTTAGGTTGTGTTTTTTTTCTAGACATTATTATTTACCTTTTTTAGTTCCATATAATGATCTTCTTTTTTTTCTATTAGCAACTCCTTGAGTATCTAAATTGCCTCTTAGAATATGATAACGTACACCAGGTAAATCTTTTACTCTTCCACCTCTAATTAATACCACTGAGTGTTCTTGAAGATTATGTCCTTCCCCCGGAATGTATGCAGTAACTTCAAAACCATTTGATAATCTTACTCTAGCAACTTTTCTTAAAGCTGAATTTGGTTTCTTAGGAGTGGTAGTATAAACTTTTACACAAACACCCCGTTTAAGAGGTTGTTTTTGTAAAGCAGGAACTTTATTCCTGGTTAATTGTTTTACTCTCTTTTTTTTTAACAACTGGTTAATAGTTGGCATAAAGTTTTAAATATTTATTAAATTTATTATTTTTGATTAAAATAACTGGCAGGTTATTTATGGCAGCGTTTAGTACCTATAATTAGCACTACATTCCAACCAAAAATTATCGCCAAAATACTTTATAAAATCATTTTGTCAAACTAAAACTCTTGGATAAAGTGGCTTTTTTTATTGATTTACTTGGGTTTCTGATGACTCAATTTTTTCTTGATCTGATAAGAATTTATTATCATCTTGAAGAGCTTTTTTGTTCCATTTGTTTTTAATATTACCAGTTCCAGCTGGTACTAATCTTCCTACAATTACATTTTCTTTTAATCCATTTAATGGATCAACTTTTCCCTTAATTGCGGCATCTGTTAAGACTCTTGTTGTTTCTTGGAATGATGCAGCTGAGATAAATGACTCTGTTTGAAGTGAAGCTTTTGTAATACCCATCAAAACTCTCTCGCCAATAGCTGGTTTTTTTCCCTCTGAGATAAGTTTTTCATTAACATTATCAAATTTAATTCTATCAATAATTTCACCAGGTAGGTAAGAAGAGTCACCTGAGGATTTTACATCTACTTTTTTTAACATTTGTCTTAAAATAGTTTCGATATGTTTGTCATTTATAATAACACCTTGTAATCTGTAAACTTCTTGAACTTGATTAACAAAATATTCTGTTAAATCTTTAATACCCATAATTCTCAATATATCATGGGGTAGTGGTTGACCATCTAACAAATATTCACCTTTATTAATTTTTTCACCTTGGTTAAAATTAATATGTTTACCTTTTGGAATTAAATAATTAGAAGGTTCTGCTCCATCTTCAGGAACTATTGAAACTTTTTGTTTGCCTCTTACTTCTTTTCCAAAAACAACCTGTCCATCATTTTCAGCAATTATAGCACTGTCTTTTGCTTTTCTTGCTTCAAATAATTCTGCCACTCTAGGAAGACCCCCTGTTATATCTTTAGTCTTTGTGGTTTCTTTTGGTAGTCTTGCTATCACATCACCTGCAAAAACTTTTTGACCATCTTTTACTGAAAGAATTGAATCTGGAACTAAATAATACCTTGCTTCATTATCATCAGCTTTTTTTATTACATTTCCTTTATCATCTCTTAGAGTAATTCTTGGTTTTAAATCTGTACTTTTTGATTGAGCTCTCCAATCAACTACAGATTTTGAAGAAATTCCTGTGGCATCATCTGTAGTTTCTTGTATCGATACTCCATCAATCAAATCTACAAAACTAGCTACACCACTTTTTTCAGCGATTACCGGAGTTGTATAAGGATCCCATTCACAAATTTTAGTATTTGCTTTAACTTTATCTCCATTATTAAAGAATAATTTAGACCCATATGCAACTTTATAAACAGCAACTTGAACACCATTGCTATCTTCTATTGATAGCTGTGTGTTTCTCCCCATTACAATTAAATTCTTTTTAGAGTCTTCTAAAATGTTAGAATTTATTATTTTAAGAGTACCCTCATTTTTACTTACAATTTGAGAATCTTGTTTTACTGAAGCTGTTCCACCAACGTGAAAAGTTCTCATGGTTAATTGGGTTCCAGGTTCTCCGATTGATTGAGCAGAAATCATTCCAATTGCTTCTCCAACATGAACCATTTTACCTCTAGATAAATCTCTTCCATAACATGTCGCACATACCCCTTCTTTAGAACTACATGTCATTACTGAGTAAACTTTTATTGATTTAACACCAGCTGCATCAATTAGATCACAGCCAGCTTCATCAATCATTTCAGATTTTTTAACAACAACTTCACCAGTTAAAGGATTTTTAACATCTGCGGCTGTAACTCTTCCTAGTGCTCTTTCAGATAAACTAACTACAACATTTCCACCTTCTAAAATTTCTGATAATTCGATGAAACCAGGGTCGTCACATTTAACCTTAGTAATGGTTAAGTCTTGAGCAACATCACAAAGTCTTCTTGTTAAATATCCAGAGCTGGCAGTTTTAAGGGCAGTATCTGCCAATCCTTTTCTAGCTCCATGAGTGGAGTTAAAATATTCAAGCGCAGTAAGGCCTTCTTTAAAATTTGATATAATTGGACTTTCAATAATTTCACCTGATGGTTTTGCAATTAAACCTCTCATACCAGCCAGCTGTTTCATTTGGGCAGCTGAACCTCTAGCACCACTATCAGCCATCATAAATACAGAGTTTATTTTAAGCCCTTCAGGAGTTTTTTCAGTAGCTGAAATACCTTTCATCATTTCTCCAGCAACTTTATCAGTACATTTTGACCAAGCATCAACAACCTTGTTGTATTTTTCCCCTCTAGTAATCAAACCTTCAGCATATTGTGTTTCATAGTCAGAAATTAATTTTTTTGTATCATCGATTAATTGAGTTTTGTTTTCTGGAATAACTAAATCATCTTTACCAAAAGAAATACCTGCTTTAAAAGCATGTTTAAATCCTAAGTCTTTTAGTTTATCACAAAATATAACTGTTGTTTTTTGCCCACAAAATCTGAAAACTATATCTATAATTTCAGACACTACTTTTTTTGGTAATAACCTATCAATTAAAGAAAACTTAATATTTTTATTTTTTGGTAATAAATTTGCAAGTAAAAATCTTCCAGCAGTAGATGTATACTTTTCAAACTTTTTATCACCATTATCATCTACTGTCTCAAATCTTGAAATAATCGTACTATGAACTTTAATTTGATCAGTTGACAGAGCAAATTCAATTTGATCAGAGTTTGTAAAATATCCAATCGATTTATCAGTGACAGGTTCTTGAGATAAATAATATATTCCTAAGATCATATCTTGGCTCGGTACAATTATAGGTTTACCATTTGATGGAGATAAAATATTATTAGTAGATAGCATTAAAATTCTTGCTTCAAGTTGAGCTTCTAAGCTTAAAGGAACATGTACAGCCATTTGGTCACCGTCAAAGTCAGCATTAAAAGCTGCACAAGTCAATGGATGGAGCTCAATGGCGTCACCTTCAATTAATTTTGGTTCAAATGCTTGAACTCCTAATCTGTGAAGAGTTGGTGCTCTATTTAAAAGTACTGGGTGTTCCCTTACAATTAGTTCAAGCGCATCCCAAACAGCATTAGTTTCTTTTTCGACAAGTTTTTTAGCTTGTTTAATTGTTGATGCAAGTCCAAGCTTATTTAACCTGGCATATAAAAAAGGCTTGAAAAGTTCTAAAGCCATTTTTTTTGGAAGCCCACATTCATGTAATTTTAAATCTGGACCGACAACGATTACAGATCGACCAGAGTAATCTACTCTTTTACCTAACAAGTTTTGTCTAAATCTACCTTGCTTGCCTTTAAGCATTTCTGCTAAAGATTTTAATGGTCTTTTGCCAGTACCAGTAATAACTCTTCCACGTCTACCATTGTCAAACAATGCATCAACAGATTCTTGGAGCATTCTTTTTTCGTTACGAATAATAATATCTGGGGCTTTTAAATCTATTAACCTTTTTAATCTATTATTTCTATTAATTACTCTTCTATACAAGTCATTTAAGTCTGATGTTGCAAATCTACCGCCATCTAATGGAACTAAAGGTCTTAGTTCAGGTGGAATAACTGGAACAACAGTTAAAATCATCCACTCAGGTTTTTGACCTGTTTCAATAAATGACTCTATAAGTTTTAACCTTTTAATAGCTCTTTCTTCATTAACTTTTGATTTTGTTTCTTTAATAAAATTAACTAGATTTTTTCTTTCTAATTCAAGATCTAAACTTTTTAACATTTCTAAGACTGCTTCAGCACCAATGCCAGCTGTAAAAGCTTCATCTCCAAATTCATCTTGATATTTTGCTAATTCTTCTTCATTTAAAAGCTGATTTTTTTGTAAACCAGTTAAACCGGGCTCTATGACAATAAAATTTTCAAAGTATAAAACCCTTTCTATTTCTTTCAATTTCATATCAACAGCTAACGCAATTCTACTTGGTAAAGATTTTAAAAACCAAATGTGAGCTACTGGCGTTGCCAGATTGATATGCCCCATTCGTTCTCTTCGAACATTTGATTTAGTGACCTCAACCCCACATTTTTCACAAATAATACCTCTAAATTTCATACGTTTATATTTTCCACATAAACACTCATAATCTTTTATTGGTCCAAAAATTCTTGCGCAAAAGAGACCATCTTTTTCAGGTCTAAAAGTTCTATAGTTAATTGTCTCAGGTTTTTTGATTTCTCCATAAGTCCAAGATTTAATCTTTTCAGGACTAGCTAATGAAATTTTTATACTATTAAAATTTTGAGCTTCTGATATTTCAGAATTTTTAAATAAATCTGTTAATTCTTTTTTCATAATTAATTTAACTCCACATTTAAAGCTAAAGATTTAATCTCTTTAACCAAAACGTTAAATGACTCAGGAATACCTGATTCAAAATTTTCTTCTCCTTTAACTATTGTCTCATAAACTTTAACTCTACCAGCTACATCATCAGATTTGACTGTAAGAATTTCTTGTAATGTGTATGAAGCACCATAGGCTTCCAATGCCCAAACTTCCATTTCGCCAAATCTTTGACCTCCAAGTTGAGCTTTACCACCTAAAGGCTGTTGTGTAACCAGACTATAAGGTCCTGTAGATCTTGCGTGGATCTTGTCTTCCACCAAGTGATGAAGTTTTAACATATAAATAATTCCAACAGTTACAGGTCTGTCAAATTTTTCACCTGTTCTCCCATCCCACAAATAAGTTTGGCCAGATCCAGGTAATTTTGCTAATTCCAACATTTCTGTAACATTTTTTTCTTTAGCACCATCAAAAACAGGAGTGGAGATTGGAACACCATTCTGTAAATTTTCACAAAGATCTCGAAATTCTGTTTTGCTTAGTTTGTTAATCTTTTCTTCAAATATTTCATTTCCGTAAACGGATTTTAAAAATTTTTCAATTTTTTCAGTTTTATCAATTTTTTTATTATTTTCATTTACAAGTTTTTTTACTTCTTCACCAAATTCTTTGCAAGCCCAACCTAAATGAGTTTCTAAGATCTGGCCAACATTCATTCTACTTGGGACTCCTAGAGGGTTTAGAACTATATCCACTGGTCTTCCATCCTCTCTATAAGGCATATCTTCAACAGGAACTATTTTACTAACAACACCTTTGTTTCCATGTCTTCCAGACATTTTATCACCTGGTCTTAATCTTCTTTTTATTGCAACAAAAACTTTTACCATTTTCATCACACTAGGTAATAAGTCATCACCACTTCTAATCTTTAAAACTTTATCTTCAAATCTTTCTATTATGTCCTCTTTAGCTCTATTATATTGCTCTTTAAGCTGTAACAATGTGGTTTCATGGCCCTTGTTATCTACTGTTATTTTAAATACATCATTTATATTTAAAGTATTAAGTGTATCAAAATCAAGTTTTGTATTTGCATCTAAATCTTTAATTTTTTTAGTTAAAGATGTGCCTGATAAAATTTGCGCAGCTCTTTGTTTAATACTTCTCTCTAAAATCTCTTCCTCTACAATTTTATCTTGTTGAACTTGTTCAATTTCTGCTCGTTCAATTGTAATAGATCTTTCATCTTTTTCTATTCCATGTCTGTTGAAAACTCTAACATCTACAACTGTTCCGCTGCTTCCACGCGACATTCTAAGAGATGTATCTGTTACATCTATCGCTTTTTCACCAAAAATTGATCTTAATAATTTTTCTTCTGGTCCTGAAGCAGAGTCTCCTTTAGGGGTAACTTTTCCAACCAATATATCACCAGCATTTACTTCAGCACCTATATAAACTACACCTGATTCATCCAGATTTTTTAAAGCTTCTTCATTTACATTAGGAATATCTCTTGTTATCTCTTCTTCACCTAATTTTGTATCTCTTGCCATTATTTCATATTCAACGATATGAACAGAAGTAAAAACATCATCTGTTACACATCTTTCAGAAATAAGGATTGAATCCTCAAAATTATAACCTTGCCATGGCATAAAAGCTACTGTAACATTTTTACCTAAAGCTAATTCACCTAACTTAGTAGAAGGTCCATCAGCTATAATATCACCTGATTTAACTTTATCTCCAACTCTTACAAGTGGTTTTTGATTGATACATGTATTCTGATTTGATCTTTTAAATTTTTGCAAGTTATAGATATCTACTCCTGATTTAGAAAAATCAGTTTCCTCTGTAACTTTAATAACTATTCTCTTTCCATCGATTTTATCAACAACTCCATCTCTTTTAGCCACTATTGTTACACCAGAGTCTAAAGCAACATCACTCTCAATACCAGTTCCAACAAGTGGTGACTCTGGTTTCAATAAAGGAACTGCTTGTCTCATCATATTTGAACCCATCAGAGCTCTGTTAGCATCATCATTTTCCAAAAAAGGAATTAATGAAGCAGCTACTGAAACTAACTGTTTTGGAGATACATCAATGTAATCAATTATGTCAGGCTTAGACAATAAGAAATTTAAATTTTGTCTACATGATACTAATTCTTCAATAATTTTTCCATTTTTATCAATTTTTGTATTTGCTTGAGCAATTGTATATTTTGTTTCTTCCATTGCAGACAAATATTCAACTTTATCTTGGACCACTCCATCTTTAACTCTTTTATAAGGACTCTCTATGAAACCATACTTGTTAATTTTTGCATAAGTAGATAAGCTATTAATTAAACCAATGTTTGGACCTTCAGGAGTTTCGATTGGACAAATTCTACCGTAATGAGTTGGGTGTACATCTCGTACTTCAAAACCAGCTCTTTCTCTAGTTAACCCACCGGGTCCTAAAGCTGAAACTCTTCTTTTATGTGTGATCTCAGATAGAGGATTAGTTTGATCCATAAACTGTGATAACTGAGAACTTGCAAAAAAATCTTTTAATGAAACTGTTAAAGGTTTTGCATTAATTAAATCTTGAGGCATTGCTGACTCCACATCTAGCGTAGTCATTTTTTCTTTTATAGCTCTTTCCATTCTATAAACACCAATTCTTGCTTGGTTTTCAACCAATTCCCCAACAGATCTTACTCTTCTGTTACCTAGATGATCTATGTCGTCGACTTCATCTTTTCCATCTCTTAAGTCTAGCATTTTATGAATGATTGCAATAATATCATCATTTCTTAAAATTGTAATTTTATCTGAACATTCAAGATTTAATCTTGAGTTCATCTTCACTCTCCCTACATCAGATAAATCATATCTATCAGAACTAAAAAATAAATTATTAAAGATTTGAGTTGCGATTTCAATGGTAGGTGGCTCACCTGGTCTTAACATTTTGTAAATTTCTGTAATAGCATCTTCTTTACTATTATTTTTATCATTTAATATTGTTGTTAATAGATAAGGTCCTTTATTGATTGTATTTGTTATTGATATATTGATCGAATAAATTTCAGCATCTAAAATTTGTTTTAAAACTGTATCATTGATTTCCGTACCTATTTTTAATATTCCATCTTCTTCATCATTGATCTTAACTTCTTTATGTAAAAATTTTCCAAAAATTGACTCTTTTGAAACTAAAATATCTTTTAAACCATCATTTGAAAGTTTTTTTGCATTTAAATAATTAACTTTTTCACCTTGCTTAATTACAACTTTATCAGTTTTTGCATCAATAACTTCTTCAGAAAAATTTTTTGCCTTATAATTTTCAGGATTAAATTTTGTTTTCCATTTTTCAGATTTTAAATCATAGCTGTAAGACTCATTTTCATAAAATTCATCTGCTATTTCTTGTTTCGTATATCCTAATGCAAGTAATAAAGTTGAAGTAAAAATTTTCTTTTTTCTATCGATCTTAAAATATAAAAAATCTTTAACATCATATTCAAAGTCTAACCACGATCCTCTATTGGGAATAACTCTACAATTGAATAGAAGTTTTCCACTAGCATGAGTTTTACCTTTATCATGATCAAAAAACACACCAGGACTTCTATGCATTTGATTAACAACAACTCTTTGCACACCATTAGTTATGAAAGTCCCACTATTTGTCATCATAGGTACCTCACCCATGTAAACTTCTTGCTCCTTTGCCGACAATATATCTTTAGTATTATTTTCTTGATCTATCTCGTAAACTACTAATCTTAATGTACATTTGAGTGCTGATGAATAAGTTAAGCCTCTAGCTATACATTCTTCCACATCGAATTTTGGTTTATCCAATCTATAAAAAACATATTCCAATGTTGCTTTGTCATTAAGGTCTTCTATTGGAAAAATACTTTTAAAAACTCTATCAAAACCTTTAGTGATGTTTGTTTCAGGATTATTATTAAATTCTGTTAATTCGTTATATGAATTTTTTTGAACTTCGATTAGATTAGGTATTGATAAGCTTTCTTTAAGTTTACCAAAACTTTTTCTAATATTCTTTTTTTCAGTAAAAGATACTCGCATCTATGATAATTACTGATTATAAATTAACCAGCAATTAGATTAATCCTTTTTAATTTATTTAAGTTCTACTTTAGCGCCCGCAGCTTCTAACTTTGTTTTAATCTCTTCAGCTTCTTTCTTTGGAACACCTGATTTAACTTCTTTAGGTGCACCTTCAACTAAGTCCTTAGCTTCTTTAAGTCCTAACTGTGTCGCTGCTCTTACTTCTTTGATAACATTAATTTTTTTATCACCCGCAGAAACTAACATAATGGAAAAATCATCTTTTTCTTCTGCTGCTGCTGCACCTCCAGCTGCTGCTGGTGCTGCTGCTGCCATTGGAGTTACACCCCATTTTTCTTCTAACTGTTTTGAAAGATCTGCTGCTTCAGCAACAGTTAATTTTGATAAATCTTCTATAATTTTATTTAGGTCAGGCATATGTACTACTCTTTATCTTTAGGTTGGGTTTCAGAATTTTCTGGGGGTAAATTACTCATTTTTTCCGATCGTGCAAGTAAAATACTTACTAATTTTGAAGCAGATGCATTCAAAATACCAACAATATTAGCTCTAGCCTCATCTAATGTAGGTAAATTTGCTACATTTTGAACTCCTGTTTGATCCAGAACTTCATTGTCCATTATACCACCGATTAATTTTAAATTTTCATTATCTTTAGCAAATTTTGCTAAGATTCTTGCTGACATTATAGCATCTTCACCAAAAGCAACGGCCGTTGGACCAGTAAACAATTTAGCCAAATCTTTACATTTTGTTTTTTCTAAAGCAAGTTTTGTTATTCTATTTTTTGTAATTTTAAAAATAATTCCATGCTCTCTCATTTTTGATCTTAACTCATCTAATTGAGGCATTGTTAATCCCTGATAATGTGTAACCATTACAGCTTTACTATTTTCAAACTGAGAGCTCATTTCAGATATATACGTTTTTTTTTGTTCTTTGTTCATCATAAAGATTAAAAATTTTTACCTAGTTTAAGCTTATACGAAACTCCCATTGTAGAGGTTATAAAAGCTGATTTAATCAAGTCACCTTTAAGAGTATTGTTAGATTTTTCTTTTTCTAAGGTTTCTAGAATTGCATTGTAATTTTTTATTAATTGATCATCTTTAAAAGATTTTTTACCAATACTAACGCCAATATTTCCATCTTTGTCGTTTCTAATTTCAGCTTGTCCTGATTTAGCATCTGAAACTGCAGTTTTTAGATCTTCAGTAACAGAACCTAATTTTGGATTTGGCATTAAGCCTTTTGGACCTAAAACTTTACCTAATTTAGAAAGTTTAATCATCATTCCTGGGGTACAAATTAATTTTTCAAAATTCATTTCTCCATTTTTTATTTTATCAATAAAATCATCACCGCCAACAATATCTGCCCCAGCTGATTTCGCTTCAGATGCTTTTGCATCTTCACAAACAACTGCAACTGTAACTTTTTTTCCTGATCCACCTGGAAGATTTACAACTGTTCTTATATTTACTTCACCTTTTTTTTGTTTGTTGTTTATTTGAAAACTCAAATCAACTGACTCATCGAACTTTGTTGTGCAATTTTTTTTTACTTCAATTAATAATTTTTCTATTACATCTGCCGGTGCGCTGGAAGTGTTTTCTGGTAATTTTTTAAATCTTTTAGATGACATTATTCTTTAACCTCAATACCCATTGATCTAGCTGAACCTGAAATTATCTTTACAGCTTGTTCTAAATCAATTGCATTTAAATCGTTCATTTTTTGTTTTGCTATTTCTTCAGCTTGCTTCTTTGTTATCGATGCAACAATATTTCTTCCAGGTTCCTTTGATCCACTTTTTAATTTTGCTGCTTCTCTAATGAAGAATGATGCTGGTGGAGATTTTATTTTAAAATCAAATTTTTTATCTTTATATACTGTAATTTCTACTGGCACAGGTTTTCCTGCTAATGATTTCGTTTTATCATTAAAAGCTTTACAAAATTCCATTATATTTACACCACGTTGTCCTAAAGCTGGACCGACTGGTGGGGCTGGATTTGCTTGACCACCTTTGATCTGTAATTTTATAAAACCACTAATTTCTTTTTTTGCTGCCATTTAACTTACTTTCTCAACTTGATTATATTCTAAATCAACTGGTGTTGGTCTTCCAAATATTGAAACCGAAACTTTAAGTCTCGATTTTTCTTCGTCAATTTCTTCAACCATTCCACTAAAGGATGCAAATGGCCCATCAACTACTTGGATTTTTTCCCCAACGCTGTATTCTATACCAGATTTTGGCTGGGCTACACCATCTTTTATTTGTCCTAAAATCTTATCAATTTCTCTATCAGAAACAGGAACTGGAATGCCTTTCGTTCCTAAGAAACCACTTACACGCTTTATGTTCTTTATCATGTGATAAATGCTATTATCCATTTCACTCTTTATTAGTACGTAACCAGGGAAATATTTTTTTTTTCTTTGAATTCTTTTTCCCCTTTTTACCTCTGTAACATCGTGTGTTGGGACTATTATTTCCTCAAATTTTTCAGAAATTTTAGCTTTATCAGCCTCTTCTTTTATAAGGCCAGCTACTTTATTTTCAAAACTTGAGTGAGATTGAACAATATACCAATTTTTCATTATATACTCACTTTAAGTAATATCTCTAAAAAGAACTTTAAGACCTGATCTAAAAGAAGAAAAAACAATGACATAACTAATGCCATTGCGAAAACCATCAATGCACCTTGTAGTGTTTCTTTGCTTGTAGGCCAAGACACCTTGAAAGCCTCTTGTTTTACTTCCTGAATAAATTTAATCGGGTTTCTCATAATTAATTTAATTACACTTAATTGGCAGGAGCGGAGGGACTCGAACCCTCAGCCTCCGGTTTTGGAGACCGGCGCTCTACCAATTGAGCTACACTCCTATATAGAGCTTACTC